>Ga0206954_1036_pt1 | contig 38486 bp, 36 predicted proteins | sample Alteio_BWOrgHeat_37_FD_153250 | JGI IMG/M metagenome (GOLD analysis project Ga0206954, IMG submission 153250) | Enriched cells from forest soil in Barre Woods Harvard Forest LTER site, Petersham, Massachusetts, United States -... | ecosystem: Environmental > Terrestrial > Soil > Temperate forest >...
TGTGGGCAGGACGTGACTCGGCCCGGCAATAAAATCGCCCGCAGCCACCGGGGAAAAGTTGCCAACGAAAATCGCGCCGACATTGCGGATATGAGCAGCCCACTGGCGACCGTCCTTAATGACGAGACTGAGATGTTCCGGCGCAAAGTCCTCCACGATACCGATGGCTTCGCCGATGTCCTCAACCAGGACCAGCGTGCAGCCATGTTCCAGCACGTCGGTCAGATGCTTTTCCCGAGTAAGTTTGGCTGCTTGCTTGGTCAGCTCGCTTTCGACGGCAGTGAGAAGCTTGGGACTGGGCGTGAGAAAAAGGACTTGGCTGCCGGAACCATGCTCGGCCTGGGCCAGCAAATCGGCGGCGATAAAATCAGCACGGGCGGTATCGTCGGCCACCACCGCGATCTCGCTCGGGCCGGGCAATTGATCGATGGCGACGGCCCCCACGACCTGCCGCTTGGCCTCGACGACCCAGGCGTTGCCGGGACCGAAGATTTTCTGCACGCGAGCGATGGTCGGCGTGCCGTAGGCCAGGGCGGCGATGGCTTGGGCGCCACCCACTTGATAAATTTCAGTCGCACCCGCCGTGCGCAGCGCATATTGCAGCGTTTCGTTGACCGGCCCCGGTGTCGTGACAGCGATCTCACGCACTCCAGCGTCCTTGGCCAGAGTGACCGTCATCAACGCGGTGGAAACCAGCGGTGCGGTGCCGCCGGGAACGTAGATACCAACCCGTTCGAGCGGATCGAATTTCTCGCCTACCTGCGCTCCTTCGCGATTAAGGCGCGACCAATTGCGCGGTTTGCGCAATTTGGAAAAATCCCTGATGTTGCGAATGGCGTAATCAACGGCCGCGCACACCGCCGCCGAAGGTTTGGGCGTGCGAGAAGGGAGCACCAACCCGGAACGGGAGAGATCGACCTTGTCCCATTTTTTCGCGTACTTGACCAGCGCTTCATCGCCTTCGTGTCGGACCGTGGCGATAACTTCCGCCACGATGGTCGCGCGACTGGCCTGGGGCTGGGCGTGGCGATTGAGCGCAACAATTTGCTTTGCAAATTGCGGCTGGTTGAAGCGAAGAACGCGCCAGGGTTTCGTGCTCATGAAGACGGAAGAAATTTTTAGACAGGATTAACCAGATTAACAGGATTTTATAAAAGGCCTGTCATCCTAATCTTGGCGAAGGATCTCTAGCTACTTTACTCCCAGGTCAGGCCACCCAAGCGGCCATTACTCCCACTCAATGGTGGCAGGCGGTTTGGAGGAAACGTCGTAAACGACGCGGTTGATGCCCTTGACTTCATTGGTGATGCGCGAAGCAATGCGCCCGAGCAGTTCGTGCGGCAGCCGGACCCAGTCGGCGGTCATGCCGTCGTGGCTTTCGACCACGCGCAGGACACAGGTGAAATCGTAAGTGCGCTCGTCGCCCTGGACACCGACGCTACGCACAGGCAATAGCACGGCGAAAGACTGCCAGACCTTGTCGTACCATTTGGCCGCTTTCATTTCCTCGATGACGATGGCGTCGGCCTCGCGAAGAATGGTAAGCTTCGTGGCGTCGAGTGGACCGAGCGTGCGGACCGCGAGGCCGGGGCCGGGGAACGGATGCCGCCAGACCACTTCACGCGGGAGGCCGAGCGTTTCGCCGACCACGCGCACCTCATCCTTGAAAAGCTGGCGCAATGGCTCGACGAGCTGGAATTTCATGTTCTTGGGCAGGCCGCCGACATTGTGATGGCTCTTGATCATCGACGCCGGGTTGTCTCCGATGGCCACGCTTTCGATGATGTCGGGGTAAAGCGTGCCTTGGGCGAGGAATTTTGCCTTGCCGACTTTTTTCGTGGCCCGCTGGAATTCCTCAATGAAGACGCGCCCGATGATTTTGCGTTTGCGCTCGGGATCGGATACGCCCTTGAGCGCCTTGAGGAAGCGCGGTCCGGCGTTGATCGTGAGCAAGTTGAGTTTGAGGTTGCGGCCAAAGACGTCCTGCACTTTTTCGCGTTCACCTTTGCGGAGCAGGCCGTTGTCGACAAAGATGCACTGGAGCTGGTCGCCGATGGCTTGATGCAGGAGGGCCGCCGCCACCGCGGAATCGACGCCACCGCTCAGACCGAGCAGAACACGCTCTTTACCGACCTGACGGCGGACTTCCTCGCAGGTGCTTTCGATGAACCCCTTCATCGTCCACGCGGGATCAGCCTGGCAGATGCCGAGGACAAAATTGGAGAGGATTTCCATGCCACGCGGGGTATGCGCAACTTCGGGATGAAACTGGAGTCCGTAGATTTTGCGCTCGGAATCCTCGATGGCCGCGTAGGGCGAGTTATCGGACGTGGCAATGGCGTGAAAGCCCTTGGGCAGTTTCTTGAGACTGTCGCCGTGGCTGTTCCAGATGTCGATGACCTCGGGCAGACCGGTGAAAAGCGGTGAGCTTTTTTCCACCTTTAATTGACCGCGGCCATATTCCCGGCGCGCGCTCGGCGCGACCTCTCCGCCCAGCCACTTGCCGAAAAGCTGCATGCCGTAACAAACACCGAGGATGGGAATACCGGAATCGAAAACGCGTTTGTCAGGTTGGGGTGCCTTTTTCGCGTAAACGCTGGCCGGGCCGCCCGAGAGAATGATGCCGGATGGCCGAAGGCTTTTCAGGACGCTGGCGGGCGTGTCGTACCGGACGATTTCCGAATAGACGTTCAACTGCCGCACTCGCCGCGCGATGACCTGCGTGTACTGTGAACCAAAGTCGAGGATGAGAATCTTGCTGGTCATGGGAAAGGGAGATTTTTAGACAGGATTAATCAGATTAACAGGATTTTTGCTCCTGCGGAGGGCAGTTTTTTTGAATGCGACTTTCCTACCCACCATCCTGAGCTTGTCGAAGGATCAATTCAGGCGGTAGCCGCCGCTGTCCCTAGCGGCGGAAGGGAAACCTAAACCAACCTCCCCAAATCGCCGGGCAGGGGGGAATCGAAGCGCATGGTTTCGCGGGTAGTGGGATGGAGGAAGCGCAGGCCGCTGGCATGGAGGGCGACGCGGCGAATCGGGTTGGTTTCCGCGCCATATTTCTTATCGCCCACGATAGGACAGCGTGCGTCAGCGAGTTGAACGCGAATCTGATGGCGGCGGCCTGTTTCCAATGTTAGCTCAACCAACGAGGTCGTTTTTCCCTTTTTCGTCACGCGATAACGGGTTAGCGCGTGGCGTGTTTCCGGTCCTTCCGGTGCGCTGTAGACTTTAAGCGGATTCGACTCGTCGAGATGTGAATCGAGCAAGCCCGCGTCTTGAGGCGGCCTCCCTTCGACCACGGCCAGATATTTTTTCTCCACCGCGTCCCAATGGTCCTGGAGCGCGCGCTTGGCTTGTTCGCTTTTAGCGAAGACCATCAGCCCCGAGGTTTCGCGGTCAAGCCGGTGGACGACCCAGACCCGTTCACGGCCTCGCTTGTTGCCGAGGCGGACATGATCGGTAAGAAACGAGTAAACGGTTCTCTCCGTTTCCGACGGACTGGCGATGCTGAGCAGTCCCGGCGGCTTGTCGATCACGATGATGTCGGCGTCCTCGTGCCGGATGCGGATGCCACCGGCCACTTTTGTTTCCGGGGCAGCCAGGCCCTTGGCCCGAATCAACACTTGATCGCCCGGCTTGAGCGGATGATCGAACTGCGTGATCACACGTCCATTCACCGCAACGGAACCGAGCTTGAGCCAGGTGCGGACCTGCTTCTTCTTCGTCTCCGGCCACGCGGCGAAGAGATAGGCGAGAAGTGGTGAAGACTCCGATACGGTGCGCGCAGGGGGCATGTTTCAGATTCAGGCTCTTGCGCCGAACCGTCGCTAGGGACAGCGACGGCTACCAACTGATCTCAGGGCCGCCCAACTGCCGTGATAAACGGTCTCAGTTCCTGGACCAGTTTGGCGTAAAGGTTGAAATCGACCTGTTGCTGGCCGTCGCTCCAAGCCTCGGCTGGGTTCGGGTGGACTTCGATGAGCAGTCCATCGGCATTGAGCGCGACCGCCGCTTTGCATAATTCGAGGACAAGATCGGCACGACCGCAACCCTGGCTCGGGTCGATGATGACCGGCAGGTGCGATTCCTTTTTCACAATGGCTGCGGCGGCGAGATCCAGCGTGTTGCGCGTGTAGGTCTCGAAGGTGCGGATACCCCGCTCACAGAGCAGGACGTTGGGATTGCCGTTGGCCAGGACATATTCCGCCGCGAGCAACCACTCCTCGATCTTCATGCTGAGACCGCGCTTGAGCAAAATGGTTTTGCCGCTGCGGGCTGCTTCGACGATGAGGGAGAAATTCTGGGCATTGCGCGCGCCGATTTGGAGAACGTCGGCGTACTGGGCGACGAGTTCCACGTCCCGCTCGGATAAAACTTCGGTGACAATGCCGAGGTCGTATTCCTTGGAAGCCTGGGCGAGCAGTCGGAGACCGTCCTTGGCCAGGCCCTGAAATTCGTAGGGAGAAGTGCGGGGCTTGAAGGCACCGCCGCGCAGGAAGGTCGCGCCGTTGGCCTTGACTGCCTTGGCCGTGGTCATGAGCTGTTCTTCGCTTTCGACGGAACAGGGCCCGGCCATAAAACAGAATTTTTTGCCCGCGCCGATTTCCTGGTTATGGACTTTCACAATAGAGTCGCCGCCTTTTTTGGCTTCGCGGCTGACGAGCTTGTAGCGCTTTTGCACGCGATGGACGTGCTCGACCTGTGGCCAGGAATCGAGAGTCTCCAGCGATTGGTGAGTGTTTTCATCTCCGATGGCGGCAATGACGGTCTGCACCTTGCCATGAATGGGGCGGGGTTCGTAGCCGAGCTTCGCCACTTCAGCGATGACTTTTTCAACTTCGGCCGGCGGGAGATTGGGTTTTAAGACAACGATCATAGTGAGAGCTGGAAAGGGTGAATTCGGGGAGGGTTAACGGTAGGAGGCGAACCGCCCGGAAGCAATGGCAAAAGTGGTACTGCGAAGGGCGTATGGTTGAAAAGGCCGCCTATCAGGGAAGCGGACCGTCCGGTGTTAATTGGCGATAGGCCCGGTCTTTCGGGTCAAAATCAGGAACAGCATTGTGGACGTAAGCAGGGGGAAATAAAGGGATGCCTTCAGTGCCCTCAATCGGAGTGCGTAGAAACGCCGCATTGTTACCCTTGAAGCATACGGCAATGCCATTGGGATCTCCATTCGGCAGAAAATGAGCTTTCCCGCCCTGAATGTAATCAATTTTGTAGCCCGTACTAAAAACGATGGGTAAAGCATCCGGGTCATCGGACAATACCGCATTTGTTACATCGAAACAGACATTTTCGGGTTTCAGCTTGTTCGTTGTGGCTTTTGTCTTTCCCGGCATTGAGAAATAAAAAAGCCCCGGATCGGTGATATATTGCTGGTCAATCAATAGCTGGAAGATTTCGGTCGAGCTTTTACCCTCGGGATACTTTCCATCGTGATCGATAGAGTACTGGAACATGCATAAGTCAATTGAATGGGCCATTTGCATTCTGACGTTCTCTTTCGCCGGCCGGTAGCCACTAGTGCGCGGCATACTAATAGCAGTGATCAAGAAAGCGATCAGAAATGAAGCCAACATAAGATTGCTCTTATTGAGGATAAGAAATCGCTCGAATTTTGTGACTTGAACGAGGGACTCGGCTGAAGGAGCGCGATTCATGGTAAGCTTATCAAGGATGGACGGTCTTCTCGTGTATTGGCAAGGGTGTTGCAACGATTAGATCGACCGCATATTCTCTTTCAGTTCGGTCAGCGTTCTAACCAGTCGTAACTCAATGAACTCAAATGCCGCCTCCTCAGCGACCGAATCTGCAAGTCAATTCCCTAGCTCTCGTTCTGTTATAAAGCGAAGTCTTACGGTACTGTGGATACTCTTTCTTTGCGTGGTTTCAGCTCTTATGGGAATGATCATAGGCGGCTGCTTCTGCCCTGCGGTAGTGGGCTAATGGCAGCTCAAAGAGGTGCGAAATCCTTGCTCTCGGACTCAAGGATTTCAAGAGGCAGAGGCATTAGAATCGCTTTTTCTTTCTTTAAAATTCTTAAAGCAGGAAGTTTTTGCCGTTTTGGGTGGCAATGTGGCATAGGCCTTGTTATTTGAATAGTATGCCTGTCACTTCGCCTGGACTAAAAGGTATTGTTGCGGCGACCACACGTCTCAGTGACGTGCTGGGAGACGAGGGCATTCTCATCTATGCCGGGTACGATATCAACGAACTGGCCGGGAAGGTGAGCTACGAGGAAGTCGTTTATCTCCTTTGGCACGAGCGCCTGCCGAACAAGGCCGAGCTGGCCCAACTCAAAGCCGACCTAAAAGCTGCGCGGACACTGCCGTCACCGGTGATCGATTTCCTCAAAAATGCGCCGAAGGATGCCAATCCGATGGATGTCCTGCGCACCGGCGTTTCCATGCTTGGCCTCTACGATCATGCGCCGGTTGGACCGCAGACTCCCGAGCAGCTTCTGCCCCGCGCGATTTCCCTTACGGCCAAGGTTGGGGTCATTATCGCCTATTTCCATCGGTCGCGTCAGGGCAAGCCGTTTCCTCCCATTCGCACCGACCTCGATGAAGCGGCCCATTTCCTTTACCTCCTTTCCGGCGAAACACCCGGCCCTGAAGCGGTCGCCACGCTCGACTTGGCTTATGTGCTTCACGCCGATCATGGGTTCAACGCCTCGACCTTCTCGGCCCTGGTGACCATTGCCACGCTTTCCGACATCTACTCGGCGGTCACCACCGCCATCGGTTCCCTCAAGGGCCCGCTTCACGGTGGCGCCAACGAGGCGGTCATCCACATGCTCAAGGAAATCGGCAGTCCCGATAAAGTCGATGCCTGGGTCCACGATAAACTGGCCAAGAAAGAAAAAATCATGGGTATGGGCCACGCGGTTTACAAGGTACTCGATCCGCGCGCGCCGCATCTCAAGGCCATGGCGGTCAAGTTGACCCAGGAACTTGGCGAGACCAAATGGGTCGAAATGAGCGAGAAGATCGCTGCGATCGTCAAAAAGGAAAAGAACCTCAACGCCAACGTCGATTTTTATTCCGCCACAGTCTACTACAGCCTGGGTATTCCGACCGACCTTTTCACCCCCATTTTCGCCATTGCCCGCACTTCGGGTTGGACTGGCCACATCATCGAACAGCTCAAAGACAACAAGATCTTCCGACCCAGCAGCGAGTATGTCGGTTTCCCCGTTGGCAAGAAAGTCGTTCCGCTCGACCAACGCTAAAGTCAGTTTGGGGCAAGCCCGCCACCCTGATTTTGGTATTAACAAGTCTAATAGCAGGGGCATGAGATGGAGCTTGTCCACCGTCCTGCCGAAGCTACGATAGGCCAATCCCGCTTTAATACCGAAGCAGGTTCCCCCTCTCCCGCCCATGAGATCGAATACTACTGCCCAATACCTCGAAGGCGCCGTCCATCACAACCACCCGTTGAGTCCCAAGGGAATATCGGAGCGACTTTTCACGTTTTGGTTCAATAGCTTTGTTTACAACCAAATTTGGGAGGACCCCCGGGTCGATCTCAAGGCCCTCGCGCTGACGCCCGAGAGCCGCATGCTCACCATTTCCTCCGGCGGCTGTAACGTCCTCAATTACCTTATCCATAAGCCGGAACACATCCAGGCGGTCGATCTCAACCGCAGCCACCTTTGCGTCCTCAAGCTCAAGCTGGCCGCCATCCAATACCTGCCCAGTTACGAGGATTTCTTCCTCTTTTTCGGTTGCGCCGATGATGAACTGAACCGGTACAACTACTTCACCTATCTCGCCGAGCATCTCGACGAAAACACCCGCACCTTTTGGGAAAAGGGCAGTTGGGTCAGGAAGGTTCTCTTTGGCCCACGTATCAAGTACTTCACCAAGAATTTCTACGATTACGCCAAGATGGGCTATTTCATCCGCTTCCTGCACACCATTGCCCGGGTTTGTAAGTGGGACCCGTCGCGCCTCCTCTCCGCTTCGAGCCGCGCGGAACAGGAAGCGATTTTCGAACGCGACATCGCCCCTTTCTTCGACAACTGGTTTGTTCGCGCCACCGGCAACATGCCCGTGATGCTCTACTCCCTTGGCATCCCTCCCCAGCAGTTCAGCGCGATGGAAACGGAACTTCCCGGTGGCCTTGTCGGTATGTACCGCGAGCGGGTCAAACGTCTGGCCTGTGACTTCCCCATCTCGGAAAATTACTTTGGCTGGCAGGCTTTTGGCCGCAGTTACGACCGCGCGTCTCGCCTCGCCATGCCCGAATATCTCAAGGAAGAAAACTTCCAGACGCTACGGGACAACCTGCACCGCGTTTCGGTCAAGAACACCACCTTGATCGAGTACATGCAGTCGCAGCCTGACAATTCGCTCGACCGCTTTGTCTTCCTCGATTCGCAGGACTGGATGCGGCCTGAACAGATCGCCGAGATGTGGACCGAAATCGCCCGTGTCGGCAAGCCCGGCTCACGCATCGTCTTCCGCACCGCCGCCACCACTTCGCCGGTTGAAACGGCTCTGCCGCCGACGCTTAAGGCCAAATTCGACTACAAGGAAACACTTTCCCGGGCGTTGCTGCGCGAAGATCGCTCCGCCATCTACGGCGGCTTCCATCTCTACGTGATGGAGTAGTGGCTTGAATTAGGTATTCGGAGCGGGTATCTTCCGCTTATGACCGCACGCCAGATCATCCACGAAATCGAGGCCCTTCCTGCTGAGGAGCAGCGTGAGGTATTGCTCCATCTCAAAGAAAAAAGCGCTGAATATTCCCGTTCGGTTGCTCCAACAATCAAATACGTTTCAAAAGAAGAAGCCAAGCGTGTCAGCGAATCTATTTTTACCGAATACGCCGACCTATTTCGCAAACTGGCTGAATAGTCGTGTCTGATCCCCTTTTCCTCGATTTCGAGGCTGTTGTGGAGTTGCATAAAGACTCGCTCCTGAAATTCGGTGGCACCGATGGCATTCGTGACCGTCATTTGGTCGAATCGGCTTTGGGCTCTGCGATCAACACCTACATCTATGCGAACGGTGATTTGTTTGATATTGCTGCAACTTATGGTTTTCATATCGCACAAGCTCAGGCGTTCCTAGATGGAAACAAGCGAACCGGTGTTAGTGCGTCACTTACTTTCCTCCGATCCAATGGAGTAGCCAAACTACCTCCTGCTGAAGAGATATACGACGCCATGATAGCCATTGCAGAAAAGCGACTTGATAAAACGGGGCTAGCCGAAATGTTTCGTCGCGCGGCGGTTTCGCTTTCTTAAATCATCGCGTTGCTGTTTAGTACGCGCTGCCCATGGCCACAACCGAAGAAATGGACCGGATGTATCGCTGGACGCGGTACATCTACGACCTAACCCGGAAATATTATCTTTTGGGTCGCGATCGCCTCTTGCGTGACATGGAACTCCAGCCCGGCGACCGCGTGCTGGAAATCGGATGCGGCACGGCGCGCAACCTCATCCTCCTGGCCAAGCAGCGCCCCGATATCCATTGCTACGGCCTTGATGTTTCCACCGAAATGCTGGACACAGCAGCCGCGCAGGTGAAGCGCCATGGTCTCGAATCGCGCATCACGTTGCGTCACTGTTTTGCCGAGCAACTCGACCACCAAAAAACATTCGGTCTCGACGCACCTTTCGACGCGGCCTTCTTTTCCTACTCGCTTTCGATGATCCCCACCTGGCCACAGGCCATCGACGCCGCGCTGGCCAACCTCAAGCCACGCGCTGCTTTTTATGTCGTCGATTTTTGGGACCAAGCCGATTGGCCGCGCTGGTTTCGTGCTCTATTGAAAGGCTGGCTCGATCTTTTTCACGTCCACTACCGGCCCGAATTGCTCGAACACCTCCGCCAGCTTGAGGTCAAAGGCGTGGGCAAGCTTACGTTGCAATCGGTGGCACGACATTACGCCTATCTAGCGACGTTTCGGAAAAACAGTTAATGCTCAATCTCATTCGGCTTGAGCACGTGCATCGCGAATAACAAAATTGCGGCCAGCGCATAGACTATGGCGAAATCGAATCCGGAGGGGATCGGTCCACCGAAACTTGGCCACTGAAAAAGCGCCTGGGTAAAATTTCCATCTGGAGTGAAGGTGAATCCGTGAATAATCCCGCAGGCCGACGCCACCGACGCAATCAGGCACCAGACTGCTGCCCCGCGCCATTGCCGATCGATCACCTTCGCCACGATGGCGCTGAAGAAAATCGAAATGAGGATGAAACTCTGTTGCTGGCCAAGGCTTAACATCCCGTTAAGAAAAATTTCCGGACTGAAACTCTCGGATGCCTTCTCGAAGGTGTAACCGGGTGCACCGGCTTTCTCGATTGCAGTCTGAATAAGCAGGATACCCCAGGCAGCCAGCGACGGAATAAATCCGATGGCGACGGCGGGCGCGTGCGCTTTCGGCACTTCCTGAAACGCCTGGGCGGTGATGATCAGCCCGATCCAGAGCAGAATACCAAACGTTACTTCCTGCGGCATGAAATAGAGCACGAACGGCACCGCGCCGGTCAGGCAGATTAGCGTAATGGCCGCCGCATTGAGCACCGAGTAGCCGACCCGCGCGCCCATCGCCTTCCAGCCCGGATGGCCGATATAGATCGTTGGCGCGAATGGATTGCCAAAAAAGACACCCACAACCGCGCTGACACCGTTGACGAGCAGCGACGAACGTGTGTCGAATTTATCTCCGGCGGCTTCCGCGCTCTCGAGATTCTGGATCGAACCGATGACGTTCAGTACGGCCATCGGGATAAAGATTGCTGCATATCTCCAAACGCGTTCATCCGTCAGTAACGCAAAAATTCCTCCCACGATCGGCACCGGAAAATAAAAGTGAATCGGCACCGCCGGCCATGTCGGCATCGGCGCGAGATGCAATCCGCGCAACATCCAAGCTGCCAGTGTCCCCGCTACCACGGCAATAAACCCGGTTGGCAGATTGAACGGCCAGCGCACCCGTCCCGCGTAACCGATCAATACCAGCAGTGCCGGAAAGAGCGCAATCAGAGGTGAATTAAAAATCTGGAAGATGAATCCCATGGCGATGAACGTGATGCCAATGCCCGCCAACGCCGAAAGCAGGGCCGCCCGCGGTGTATGCCGTCGCACCCACGCGCCAAAGAACGAAGTGACGATCTCAACCACGCCACCGAGAAACCCTGCGACCAGCGACACTTTCCACGCCAGGTCCGCATCATGGGTCTCGCGGTAAACCGGCCCGAGAATGAAGAAAATAAACGCGAACAGGCTCACTGTATTCACGCCGAACGGCAGTGCCGTTACCGGCTGACCCATGCGTTGGGAGAGCCGGTGCGCTTGCCACGCGTAGAATAAATTTCCTGCCACGAGCGACACCGCAATGCCCGGAAGGATGCGTCCCACCACCAGGTCAACGGGCAGCCCGGCCAGAATCGGGGCCAGTCCCACAATGACGACGAGCTGGCACAGGTTGTCGACAAAAAGTCCGAAAAAACCGTCGAGGTCATTCAGGACAAACCAGCCATTGAGAAACGTTTTTTGAGTGGGGGTGTCTTGGGCGGCCATAATTAATTCCGCCTTGCTTACCTGCGCCATCCCCTTTGGTCGAGACGGGAATTAGGCTTGTCTGGCCGATGCTTGCGAGCGGACAAATTGCCTGATAAGCTGAAAGCAATGAAAGAGCTCGTATTTGAAGTCGTTCAGGAAGATGACGGCGGCTTTTGTGCCGAATGTCTCTCCGAAAATATCTTCACCCAAGGAGACACTTGGGACGAGTTGCGGGCTAATGTGAGAGAAGCTGTTCGCGCCTTTCATTTCGATAAGTCTGTACCTGATAGGATTCGACTTCATTTGGTTCGGGACGAAGTCCTGGCAGCGTGAAAATACCTCGGGATGTTGCTGGGCGGCAGCTGATCAAAGTCTTGTGCCGTGATTACGGCTATCGTCAGGTGAACCAAGAGGGGAGTCACGTCATTTTGACCACGGACGATCCTTCTTCCCAGCGCATAGCAATTCCCGATCACAAGGCGATTCGCGTCGGTACTCTCAATAGTATCCTGCGCGCCGTTGCCCGTCATAAGGGTATCGAGCGCGAGGAACTTATCAAGGCACTCTGAACACTTGTCCTTTCGACCCTCTTGCTCTTATTCTTTCCGGCCATGGCACTTTCTCCACAGGACCGGGCGTTTTACAAAGAAAAATTGGGCTGGAAAGCCCTCATCTATCTTTTGGTGGCCACGATCATCATGGGCTCGGTGATCTGGCCGTTGATGCTTTTCCTGCTCGATTGGTCGGCGGGTCAAGGCGGTAAGTGGACATTGGCCATCGCGTGGAACATGGCCATCGCCAATTTTCCCCTGGCGCTGGTTGTCAGCGCGATCATGTGGAGTATCGCCCAGTTTTATCTTTATATGGGCTGGCTGCCTTCGCGGAGATAACTACTCCACGGCCAGCACTTGGACTTCGCCGCTCTCGCCGGTGGCCACAAACAACTTTCCGTCCGGAGACCAGGCGATGCGCGTGACTCCACTGGAAATCTTCACGCCGCCGATGAGAGTTTGCCGTTGTGTCGGTGACCAGACCGCGACACTGCCGTCCCGTGCACCGGAAGCGAGCCAATCTCCATCCGGTTGATAATGGAGCGCGCTGATTTGATCAGGATGCCATTCAAGCAGGGTCGGCGTCCGGCCTTCCGGCCCGCGACCGGAGCAATCCCACACCGATACCACATCGCCACCGCCCGCCGCCAGCCAGCGACTGCCGCGATGCCAGGCCAGTTGCCGCACCTTGGCCGCGTAACCGCGCATATGCATTTCGGTACTGTTGTCGGTATTCCAGACATGGACCGAGCAATCCTGGTTACCGGTCATCAACCACTTGCCCGAAGGGCTGAAAGCCAGGTTGAGAATCGGATCGTTCGACGCAAAGCTGCGTTCTTCTTTGCCTGTGAGTGGATCGCGCAGGCTCACGCCCGTGCTGGTTGCCACCGCCAGCGTACTGCCACCTAAAATCCAGGCCATATCAGCCACCGTTCGCTGGAAAGTCATCGCTTCGCCAACTGGCGCGCCCTGTTCATTCCAAAAACTTACTTTGTTGCCCGCACCCAGGGCCAGGAGATGGCCATGTTCCCCAATAGCCTTGGGACTCCACGCAAGATGCTCCGCCCACATCGCCCCAGCTTCATGTTCGATTAACATTTTGCCATCGACCGCATGCCAAAGTTTCCACGTTCCATCTCGACCCGCCGTGGCCAATGCCTGACCATCGGGACGCCAGGCCAGTGCGTCGCAACCATCCTCGTGTGCCGATTCGACAAGATGAATGGCGCGACCTTGCGCCACGTCGTAAATGGCCACTTGCCCCGAAACCGAGGCAGCAGCCAAACGGCCTCTCTCCGGCGACCACGCCACACTCGTGATGAAATCGTCGAGCTTTGCATGCCACTTGAAAGCGATGGGGCGGAGTTTGGAATCAGTGCCACTCATGCCCGATAAAGGTTTAGGCCAAACACGCCCTAAAACCTTCATTTAATTCTTTGCGGTCGAGATTGCGTCCGATGAAGACCAGCGTGTTGTGCCGTGGCTCCGCGCCCCAGGGTCGGTCGGGCCGTCCATCCATCAACATGTGGACACCCTGAAAAACAAAGCGCTGATCGCGCCCTTTCACGGCCAAAATTCCCTTCATGCGAAAAATGTCTTGGCCTTTCGTGCGCAGCAACGTGCCGAGCCAGTCGGAAAGCTTCTTTTCATCGAGATCACCCAGCGCACTGATGCCGACGGAGGTCACGTCCTCATCGTGGTGATGATCGTGCTCTTCATGTTCATGCTCATGATGATCTCCGTCTTCATGATCATGGTCCTCGGTCTTGAGGAAATCGGGTTCCAATTCCAGGGCCCGCTTTAGATCAAACCCTCCAACGTTCAAAACATACTTCAAGTCGATGGCGGCGTCCTTCGTCCGGTGGAGCTTGGCGACCGGATTCATCTTGCGGATGCGTGCCTCGGTTTTTTCCAGTTCAGCAGGTGAAACTAAATCCGTCTTGTTCAGCAGGACCACATCGGCGAAACCAATCTGCTCGCGCACTTCCCGAGTATCGTCAAAATGGAGCCCGACATGCTTGGCATCGACGACCGTCACAATTCCGTCGAGAACGAAGCTCTCCTTTACTTCCGCATCGGTGAAAAACGTCTGGGCCACCGGTCCGGGATCGGCCAGGCCGGTCGTCTCAATTAGCACCGAGTCGAATTTATCACGCCGCTGGCGAAGCTTGGCCAGGATGCGGATGAGATCGCCGCGTACCCGGCAGCAAATACAGCCGTTGTTCAGCTCGAAAATTTCCTCGTCCGATTGGATGACCAGCTGATGATCCACGCCAACTTCGCCAAATTCATTTTCGATCACCGCAATGCGCTTGCCATGTTTTTCCGTCAGGATGCGGTTCAGCAAGGTCGTCTTGCCAGCTCCGAGAAAGCCGGTGATAACGGTGACAGGTATGGCGTTGGGATTGGACATGGTAAAAATATGGACGACTCTTCAGTCGAGGTGAAGCCCGGCGATAGCGCCTCTTCGGAGTGTCTCCTAGGGTTTCTTCGCGATAGCCGCCTTGGGCTTGGTGCCGTCCTGCAATTGGAGGGTCAACTGGCGGTATTTGTGGACCAGACTTTCGTGTTCCTTGCGAAGCTCTCTCAGGTCCTCCTCCAGCTGGCGGATGCGTTGGTCCTTGGCCATCTCGACAGCCAGAGAAGCGGTCGATTTTTTGTCTTCCTTCGGTGGACGGCGCAGTGCGCGCTTTTTTTCAAAATCGAGGGCGGCGAACAGCGCGGCAATGGGCAGGGACTGGTTGGTTTTAACGTGCGTGGCCAGGGTCTTTTCGTTGATAAGGCCTTCGGTGATGAATTCACGGAGTGTGCCAACCGTGGTGGGGCCGTAAACTTCATCGCCCGGCAACTTGACGAGCCAATGCATATCGAGAAATTGAATTTCGGGTGCGACGCGCCACTGTTCATCATTGGAGTCCACCTGATCTTGCGGGGCGATTTGCGCGGAATTGGCCCACTCCTTCAGCGTGCTCGCATCGACCGGCCCGTAGATGGCCTCGTCCGAGGCTTTTTTGACCCGCCAAAGCGTGGGAGATGAACTGTCTGCGGATGAAGATTCACTCATAAAAAATTCAGGCTCCAGGTTTGGGGATGAAGAGTTTCTGACCTACCTTTAGCAGACTCTTGTCGGTCAAGCCATTGGCCTTTTCTATTTCAGCTATGGTAACATTGATTCCCTGTTGCCGATAGGCTGTACAAATAAGACTAATCGTCTCACCGCTTGCGACAACATGATAATAACCTTTTTGCGTCCGGACCGGTGAAGCCCCGGTGGTATCATCGCCTGCGGCGGCGGTGGGTGAAGCAGGATCAGTCGCGGGAGGAACCTCGTTGTTCGTGGCAGGCGCTGAACTGGCTGCGGGGGGCTCTGTCTCGGGTGCTTTCGTCGGTGGGGTAATCGTCGCGGTCGCATCCTTTTTCTTGCTCGGCTTCGTTGATTCTTTGCCCGACGCCACCATTTTCGCCACTTCATCAAGGAGGATTTGCCGCTCCTTGGCATGGGCAGTCTCAGCCTTGTCGAAAGCGGCCTGCAAATCGGCCAGTTGCTGTTTCAGCGTCGTATTCTCGTCCTGTAATTTGGCAATGTCGGCCTTCATGCTTTCGAGGGATGCCTTCGTCGCTTCGGAATTAGTCTCGATCAAGTCGAGTTGATCGGCGGCCTTGAGAAGTTTTTCGCGGGTGGCTTCCGCGTCCTGCTGGGCACCGGGGTCCTGGGCACGGGTCCCGACGGGAATTGCCAGACAAAAAAGGCAGGCAAGAAGGACGGAGATTTTCACGGGGTGAAAAGGCCGATTCGGCCTACCTCGTAAGATACGAATCCAGCTAGCTTTCCGCAAGCTCGGCAAATGCACTTTCCGTTAAAATTTGAATCTTGGCGCCTTCCTTAATCAAGCGCTGGGCATCCTCCAGCTTGGAACCGGCGTTTTCGCCTGCTACCACATAATCAGTCTTTTTGCTCACGCTGGAGGAAACCTTGCCGCCCGCCGACCGGATGCGTTCGGCAATCGTTTCGCGGGGAACGCTCAAAGTGCCGGTCAGCACGAATGTTTTGTCCGCCAGCTTCGCGCCCCCGGTTCTAACCGCCCTCTGAAGGGCTTCCTTATTGACTCCCGTCTTGCGCAGACGCCGCAAGAGCTCCTGGTTTTCCTCGCTGCGGAACCAGGTGACGATGCTCTTCGCCACTACCTCGCCGATGTCGCGGATATTCAGCAACTCCTCTTCGGTTGCCGTTTCGATTTTTTCCAGCGAACCGAAATGACCCGCCAACGCCCGCGCCGCCCCGGCTCCAACGTGAAGAATGCCCAGTCCAAAAATCAGCCGCCACAAATCGGCCTTCTTGCTCGCCTCGATTCCATCCAACACATTTTGTGCCGACTTCTCCGCCATCCTCTCCAGACCGGAAAGCTTTTCCAGTGTCAGGTCGTAAAGATCGGCCGGGTCCTTGGCCAGGTTCGCCGCCACCAGTTGCTCCACCAGCGCCTCGCCCATGCCGTCGATGTCCATTGCTCCACGCTGGGCGAAATGTTGAATCTTGCGCTGGGTCTGCGCCGGGCACGACGGATTCGGGCAACGCAGGAAAATGCCATCCCAGATGGGTTTCGTCTCGCAAGCCGGACAGGCGGCAGGCGGCTCGATGGCTTTCTCTTTTCCCGTCCGCGCCTCGACCACTGCACCGAGCACAGCGGGAATGATTTCACCCGCTTTCTCAATCGTGACATGGTCTCCGATCCGGATGTCCTTGCGTTTGATCTCCTCGAAATTATGCAGCGTCGCGCGCGACACCGTCGTCCCGGCCAGCAGCACCGGCTTGAGTTCCGCTACCGGGGTGATGACTCCGGTGCGTCCGACCTGGAACGTCACCGCTTCGAGCGTCGTCACCGCTTTCTCGGCGGAATATTTGTAGGCAATGGCCCAGCGTGGCGCCTTCGATGTGGTCCCGAGTGCCTTGCGCAAACGCCATTCGTCCAACTTGATGACCGCGCCGTCGGTCGCATAGGAGAACTGGTGCCGTGCCGCGTTGAGCTCTTCCACCGCACTCAGCAGTTCCGCTTTCGTCCGACAAAACCAGGTCTGCTCCGGCACGGGCAATCCTGCCTTTTCAATCAACTTCAACCATTCGCGTTGTGTCGTGCACTCGATGCCTCGCAGTTCACCCGGCCCGTAAAGCACGATGGAAAGGGGACGCTTCGCCACCAGCCGAGAATCGAGCTGCTTCAGCGTTCCGGCGGCAGCGTTGCGCGGATTGGCAAAGGTCGCTTCACCTGCGGCTTCGCGCTGCCGATTCAATTGATCGAAAGCGGCACTCGGGTAATAGACCTCGCCGCGTACTTCCAGCACTGAGGCAGTGTTCTTGATTTCCAAGGGCAGTTTGCGGATCGTGCGCAGGTTTTCCGTGATATCGTCGCCCTTCTGTCCATCGCCCCGCGTCAGTCCTTGCACGAATTGACCTTTTTCGTAACGGATGCTCACGGCCACGCCGTCGATCTTCGGCTCGATCACAAAACCGAGCTTTTCGGCTTCCAGTGCCTTTTGAATGCGATCGACAAATGCCTCCAGTTCCGTGGCCGAGTAGGTGTTGTCGAGACTCTGCATCGGGATGGCATGCGCGACCGACGTGAAATGGGGCAACGGCGCGCCCCCCACTCGCTGGCTTGGCGAATCGGCCGTCCGCAACTCCGGATGTGCCGCTTCCAAGTCGAGCAACTCGCGGTAAAGCCGGTCGTATTCCTGATCGGACACCAACGGCTGCGCCTCCTGGTAGTAGGCGTGATCCAGCTTCCGGATTTTCTCCGCCAATTCCTTGTGTCTTTTTGCCGCCTGTGCCATGACCTTATTGAATCCATCCGTCCGCACTTGTCGAGGGATCAGTTATGGAACAATCGAGTGGCCAAGCGTTCAAATTTCTCTGTTTCAGTTTTATTTTTTTGGTTCCAGAAGGGCATAAAAAGCGATCGTGTCTTCGGTAGTTGGCCCGTGGCCTGCTTCCTGATCAGTTATGATGCGCCGTGACCTTCATCCCACTGCCGCTCGAGCGATTGGCCTCGAAGTGCAGGGATGGAAAAGGGTTTGGTGGCTGATTTTGACCCGACTGGCCCGTTTCATCGATTAGAAGACGGAGCAGGTTGGTTGGGTCTTACGACTTTCTTGTCAGAGGAGATAAGAGAAACGGGGGCGGCCCGGTGATGCGAGTGCGTCCCGGGCCGTTTTGCTTTGAATTGCTGTAGCGGCGGCTACCAGCCGAGGAAGGCACAGAAGACCCTAAAGCACGAGCAGGCGGGCGAGAGTCTCCGCGAGGATTCCTCCGAAGCAAAGACCGATCAGGGCCGAAACGGCCTGAGTCGTTGCACCGGAACGACTGGCCCAGCGGGCGATGAAAGCGAGAGCTGGAAACACCATGACAACGAGGCCAAGGAGCAAGAGGGTTTGAAAAGAAATACTTCCTTTTTGGTCAAAGCCGGAACTGATCGTGGAGACTTCATGGCCAAAGAGGTGCCAGGTGCTTTGTGTTTCCGGCACGGTGTCATTGTGTACTTCGGGTCGCCCTGCCATTTCAGGCGTTAGGAAAAGCAGCGCCAACAAAACTCCCGCCCGCGCCAGGACCAATCCGACCAGCAACCCGACATAGCGTTTGATCTGATCTTGAGTAACTCCGGATCGGCCCGACGGTCCCTGAATCAACGCATAACAGACATAGGCCAAGCCAATGACGGAACCCCCGAGATAAATGGAGGTGAGCAGGAGCGTCTGGTTCAATTCCGATAAACCGGCGGGATAAGCGCGAGGTGTGACGGCGAGAATCAGCATGACTCCGATACTGATGCCGAGGCCGGAAGCGATGCTGAGCCACATTTTGCCACTGAGCGCATGGTCACGATGGAATTGCCACCAGGAAGCAAAACAGAGGAAGGCGATGATAAAGTGATAATGCCGAATGGCGGCGGGCGAGGCCAGGGCAATGCAGGCCCAAACGAAAAAGATCGGGATGACTTGCCGGGCAAAGAATTCGGAACGGATATTCCGGGTGGGAAGAAAACCGAGAAAAATCGTGGCCGAAGCGACGGCCACGGCGAGGACAAGGTTGAGGGGATAAAAATCCATAGGCAGACTTTAGATGTAGCGGTGGTCTGGGGGTGTCGCACTTAAAAAAACGTCCTCCCGCGCATTTCGGCAAAAAACCTTCTAACCGCAGGATTGCAAATTGGCAGGTAACCCCGAAGCTTTGCTGTCCCATTTGACGGACGCGTTTTTTCATGGCTACACCAAAGAATGAGACTCCAGGTTCGACGGAGAAGCCGGAGACAAGGAATCATTCGTATTTTCGCAGTCTGCTTTTTGGCCGGCCGCGGGATATCAATGATCCGTCGCTTTTTCATTCCATTTCGTTGATTCCGTTTTTGGCCTGGGTTGGACTGGGCGTGGACGGTTTGAGTTCATGTGCCTACGGTCCCGACGAGGCCTTCCGCGCGCTGTTCAATCCGGACGGGACCAATCACCGGGAATTGGCGGTGCTGCTGGCCATCGCCACGACACTGACGGTGGCGATCATTTCGTGGTCATACAGCGGGCTGATTGAGCACTTTCCCTACAGTGGCGGCGGTTACGGCGTGGCGACCAAGTTGTTGGGCCCTTACTTTGGGCTTATCTCGGGTTGCGCGTTGCTGGTCGATTATGTGCTGACGATCACGACTTCGATTGCATCAAGCATCGACCAGGTTTTCAATGTCGTACCTCCCGCTTATTGGGAGTGGAAATTGCCGGTGGAGCTGTTGATGACCACGGGCTTGGTGTTGCTGAACCTGCGCGGCATCAAGGAATCGATCACGATCATCGTTCCGATTTTTCTTCTTTTTGTTGCCACGCATCTGGCGGTGATGGTCGGGGTGTTCGTCGTGCATCCGGGAACGATCACGGGACATTTGTCCGAAATTCATGCGCAAGTCCATACCGATGCGCAGAATCTCGGCTGGTGGGTTTTGCTGGTGATTTTTATGGGCGCCTATTCGCGCGGAGCAGGTACTTACACGGGAATCGAGGCCGTTTCCAACGGCGTCTCGGCGATGCGGGAGCCGCAGGTCTCCAACGCCAAATGGACGATGCTTTACATGGCCATCTCGCTGGCGGTGACGGCGGGCGGGTTGCTGCTTTGTTATTTGCTGGCTGATCTGCATCCGGTCGATGGCATGACCATGAACGGGCTGCTGGTGGAGAAACTCAATTTTGGAACGTGGTTCACCTGGTTGACTCTCGGTTCGGAAGCCGGGCTGCTGCTCTTTGCGGCGCAGACGGGCTACATTGGCGGCCCGCGTGTGATGGCGAACATGGCGCTGGACGGCTGGGTGCCACGGCGTTTCAGTTCGCTCTCGGACCGATTGACAAGTCACTATGGCGTTTTAATGGTGGGCGCTGCGGCCATTGGGAGTCTGCTTTACACGAAGGGATCGGTCGATGTGCTCGTGACGATGTACGCGATCAACGTGTTTGTGACTTTTTCCCTTTCGCAGTTGGGCATGGCCCGTTTCAGTTGGATTCGACGCAAGCGGAAGAAACAGGGGCCGATGCCGATTTTGCTGCACGGATCGTCTTTCGTCCTTTGCTTTAGCATTTTGGTCACGGTGGTGATTCTCAAGTTCACCCAGGGCGCGTGGGTGACGTTGTTTGTCACCGGGGTGCTGATTTTTGTTTGCTTGATGATCCACGGTCATTACGGGCGGGTGCGAGCGAAGCTGGTTGAACTCAACGCGCAACTCGGTGATATGCAGACCCTGGCGGTGTCCAAGATCGAGGTCGTGCCTGAGCTGGCACCGAAAAAACAGACAGCGGTGCTGTTGGTGAATGCTTACGGTGGGTTGGGCATTCACACCGTCCTCATGGTGCTCAAGACTTTCCCCGGCCAGTTTTCGCAGGTCTATTTTGCGTCGGTGGGAGTGCTCGATTCGGGCAATTTCAAGGGGACAGAGGAAGTAGACCGGTTGCGCGCCGACCGGAAAAGAGTCATCGACCAATACGTGTTGCTGGCCCACACGCTGGGTCTGGCGGCGGACGGGGAATTCACGCTGGGAACCGATCCAGTGGAAGAATCGACCGAGCTGTGTCTCAAAATCCGCGAGAAATTTCCACGTTCGGTTTTCTTTGCCGGAAAGCTGCTCTTCGAGACGGAAAAATGGTACTACCCTTTGCTGCATAACGAGACGGCTTTCGCGATTTCGCGGCGTCTGCAATTGCAGGGCATCCCGACGGTCGTGATGCCGATCCGCATCCTCAAGTTTGGTGGGTGAAGAACCTTTAGTGCCCGGTCTTAACCGGCACGGGTGGTGCGGGGGAAGTGGATGAGCTTAAAACAAATTTTTCCGCTTGGTGATCGAAAACCAGATTCGCCCGGTTGCTTTGGCACCAGGCGAGGAGTTCGGGGTCGGTCGCACCGGTGGCCGGGGTGTACTGCTTCAGAACCCGGCGCGCCTCTTGGAGGAGATACCCGTCGCTGCCTTTTTTCTTCTTGAGGATGTTGATGATGACATCGATTACGTCCGATTCCCCCATTTGGGCTGCCGGTAGCAGCATGTCGCGAATCTGCCAAGATTGACCCAGTCGAGCCTTCTTCCAGGCCAGATCGACTGCTCCAGCCAGGTCAAAATTGGGCAGGGATTGGAGGGCCTTGAAGACATCGTCGCTGGGATTTGCAATATAATAACCTTTGAGTGAATCGTAGGTGGTTGGATCCTTCAGCGAGGCAACCGCCACGACCCAACTGCTGGGGTAATTCTTGTTTTTATCCGCGAATACTTCCAAGAGGGTAGGCTTGGCATCGCTCTGCCAGCCATGGTCGTTAATTGTATCGATCAAGTCGTGATTGGTGGCCAGAGCCTCGATGATCATCTCTTTATGATCGGGTTGAGCCAGAGTGTTGATGGCGCGATTCAGATAATAATTATGGTTATCCCGCGACATCTGAATCAGAAGATCGACGTTCTGCCCACCGACTTTTTCGAGCATGCCTACTTGGGGATCATGCTCGTCTTCGGAGGTCCGGCGTGAAGCCACCAGAATATCGGTGATATAGGTGCTCACCTGATCGCGAGTGGCGTCATGGGGCAGCGTGATTTGATCCAAGGTATCGAGATCGGTCACGCGAGACTGATTATCGGGCCGGGGATTGGACCGCTTGAATTTGCCGTCGAGCCTGAAACCAGGAATGTCCAACGTTCGGGTAAAGGTCGCTACCGGGGTCAAATCAAGTCGCACCAGGACAGCATCGGCCAGCCACGCTTTGTCGAGCGGCGGGGCAAGCCAGTTGCGGTTGTTATTGTCATCCGGTCCAAAGGAAATCTGCAGTGGTTCATTGACCAGCATGCTGTTCTCCATCATGGAAAAATTAAACGTGTTGTTACGCTTTTGGAACACGGCCTGATGTCTCACTTTGTTCAGCAAAAGATAGACCTCACTGCTGCGGTCCTGGGTGTAGGAGTTCGTATCCGGCCCGCTCGGAGCGAAGAGCAGGTTTACTTTGCGCTGCCGAAGAAGAAGATCGACGCCATTGGGCTGACTGAGCACATCGGTGATGATCAGATGTTCGGAGCCACGGTCAAAATGCGCGCCTTTCGTCAGGGGCAGTTCGGTAGCGACGACATACTTATAAGCGGTGCAATCGAGCTTCGCGGAATAATGGAGCGGTGTGCTGGCGTAACGATCATAGGTTTCTCTCTCAACATTAAAGAGGGGGTGTTCCGATTGATAAGTATTGTCCATGTTGAGCACGGGCATTCCGTCCAAGGCTTTTTCAATCAGGTCGGGATCGGGGTCGATATTTCCGGAAAAGTTGAACTGATTATTCGTTGATTGCAGGGGAATTTTCTGCCCGTTCGAGGACTTGAGAACAGAATCGATGGCACCGATCTTAACGATGTAGCCCTTGGGACAATCCTTAAAAGTGATGTTGCTATAGAGTCCTTTGAGCGATGGGCCGCCCCGGATGGAGGCTTCGTCTCTTGCCTCGATTGATGAGGTCAAGTTTGCACTGACGGAATCGGCCTTAAACTCGGAGTCCTGGACAAGGTGCGCCGACGGCTTCATGAAATCCCAGGGCCAGAAATGGGAGGCGAGCAAACTGAGGATCACGCTGGTGACGGCGAGAGAAATGGCAAGCTTCACCCGCCGGGCCAGGTATTGCAGCAAGATGACCGAGACTCCGAAACCAATTAAGATCAGCGATGACACCAAGCCCCGGCTTGCCGTGAGCGAGGCCAGCGTGGAAACGTAAGCCTGCGGATTTCGCATCAACTGCACCATTTGCAGAACGAATAAACCAAGCCACCAGATGATCAGGATGATCGCGCCGACGATGGCGAAACGCGCAAAATTGGGCGTCAGAACGGCGAGGGTCGCGATGATCAAGACCGAGGAAATCTCATCAAGGAAAAGCTCGGGGGCGGCCAGGGCGACGTCATGAAGGGTCACGCCATTGACCAGGAAGACGATGCTTTGGGCCAGGATGGGTAGGGTGACCAACAACAACACATAATATATTTTCGAAACCAGAACGGTGCTGTGGGCCAGTGGACGCGTGAACCAAAAAGCGGTGGTGCCCACCAGCGGTTCCTGGTGGATGAGCAAGGGCACCAGCACGAGGATGAGAAGATAATTGAAGACGGTGAGCAGTTCATAGAGCGTCGTGGCAAGTGTTTGCATCACGTTATCTCCTGGCTTGATGTTCCAACCGATGAGCGAGAATTGCAAAACGACCAGGATGAGCCAGAGGGCCAGCACGATGCGGGTGCGGAAAATATCTTTTTTCAGCTGATGAAAAACAAGGTTCATGAAATTGGGCGGATTAGGCTTTGGATGATTCGGTTTTGAAACGGAAGGTTCGGGCCAGGGCGAGAAAGATGTCCCGCAACGACAGGGGCGTGATCGTGGGCTCGGAAGCGTCGGGAAAAATCTGGCGCAGTTCATTCACCGTGTCGCCCTCGCGAAACCGGCTCTCCACCAGGCGCACATTTTGCCCGGCCATTTCCGGCACCATCCAGGTGGGTGGAAGTGTGGCCGGGAGCCGGGTGATGGAGGGCCCAACCACGAATTCAATCTGTCGAAAGCGCATCTGCAGCGACTCGGTCGGCTCTGAAAGAAAAAGCTGGCCATCGTTGATCACGCCAACCCAATCGGCCAACCGTTCCACTTCATCGATATCGTGCGAGGAAATAAAAATGGTCCAGGCCGATTGTTCGGAAAGCTCCAGCATGCCGCGAATGAATTCGTCACGCACAAGCGGGTCGAGACCAGAGAAAGGTTCGTCGAGAACCAGCAGACGGGGACGATAGGCTAGGGAGGTGACCAACGCCGCCTTGACCTTCATGCCCCGGGACAGGTTCTTAAGTTTGCGGTGAGGGGGCAGGTTGAAATTTTTGAGCAATTTTTCACAGAAGGCATCGTCCCAGGTTGGGTACATCGGTTTGCAGTAATCGATCAACTGCTGCACGGTCATCCATTCCGGCAACTGCTGATTTTCCGAGACATAACCGATTTGCGCCAGTTCACGCGGCCCCAATTGGGTGGAATCGACGCCAAGAATGCGCGCCGTGCCGGTGGAAGGTTGCAGGATGTTGAGCAACATCTTGATCGTGGTGGTCTTGCCCGCGCCATTGGGGCCGAGGAAAGCGTAAATACTGCCTTCCGGGACCTGAAAGGTCAGTTCCCGCACGGCTTCGGTACGACCGTAGCGGTGATTTAGGTTTTGGGTTTCGATGATCGGATTCATGTGGGTTTCTCAGGATAGTTTGTTCCAATGTTGTTCGACGGCTCGGGTGACATCACCGACCTTGAGTCTTAATTTTTTGGCTTCGACGACCAAGTGCTCGACATCCTCTCCCAACAACTCGCTGCGTTGCTTCGGCGTAGCCGTGGTTTTTTCCCCCACAATCGTGCCGATGCCTGGCTTAACTTCGAGGAGGCCCTGGTTGATCAGCGCTGCGATGACCTTATGTGCGGTGTTGGGATTGATGCGGAGTTCCTGACTCAGTGTGCGGACGGAGGGAAACTTATCGCCGGTCCGCAGGTGGCCGGAAATGACCGCCTTTTTCACCGCATAGATAAGCTGCTCGGAAACGGGAGAGCCGGTTTTAAATTCAACGGTAAAAGGAAGCATCTATCTGTACTATTAGTCATAGTACGCATGGATGGTCAAGGTTAATTTGGCTTTACTGGTAGCCCGCAATCTCCGAGCGCAGGTTTTCTCACACCGTCGCCCCGGAGGCCGACGGCTGCTTCTGAAATACATCGGAGCTTGCTCCGGCTTTCTTTACGGCGCAGGATCAAAACCTCGAAATGAAAGAATTTTCCCGATCTCAATTATTTTATTGACGTATCATCATCTGTAACACATAAGTGACCCATTATGGGTTACGGAGATAAGAGACTTCTTGAATTTTTGCCTTGGGCTCGTCGATTTGCCAGCGCTTGTGCCGCCAAGCTTCCCAGTCACTTGGATCGTGACGATCTTCAGAGTGCCGGAGTGCTGGGTTACCTTCGTGCTGCCTCCAGATACGATGTGGCGAAAGGGGCTTCTTTTCGCGGTTTTTGCGCGGTGCGTATTCGGGGTGCAGTGTTGGATGAGTTACGCCGCTGGAATTGGGCACCACGATCTGTGCATAAAAATCACAGACGTATTACACGTGTTACATCTCATTTGATCGAGCAATTGGAACGCGAACCAACCGTGGTGGAGCTGGCTGCGGCTCTGGGCCTGGAAGTGACCGAACTTGCCGCATTCCAGACCATGGCCCAGCCTCGGCAGTTGGTCTCTTTTGATGAAATGACCGAAAATAGTCATGGCGAGGAGAGTCTTGCTCTGACGGAGCGCCTGGCCGATCCCCATGCTTCGTTGCCGGATGCTCGCGTTATCACCATGGAAGATCGGCACGCCATGATGAGATGCCTGAGCAAGCTGCCCAAGACCCAGGCAACCGTGATCGTTCTTCATTACCTGCAAAATGTTCCCCTGCGCAATGTGGCAAAAATGCTCGCTGTTACACCCTCGCGCGTCTCGCAACTTCACCACCAGGGTCTCGACCGACTCAAGTTGGCCTGGCAGCGGAGTCATACCTTCCGTTGAGCATGCGGTTACGATTTGGTAACGAACTTATTTTCCCGGTTGTCTCAAAACGAACGGCTGGATAAGGTGTCGGCATGAAGATTTTTATCGATAGCGGTGATACCAATGAAATTCGCGAAGCCCAGGCCATGGGACTGATTGACGGCGTGACGACCAACCCCTCCCTGGCGGCCAAAAGCGGCAAGCCCTTCAAGGAACTCATCATGGAGATCACCGGGATTATCGATGGGCCGATCAGTGCGGAAGTCGTTAGCCTCACCGCTCCGGAAATGATCAAGGAAGGCGAAGGCCTGGCCCAATGGCACAAGAACATCGTGGTCAAAGTGCCGCTCATTGCCGAAGGCCTGAAGGCCGTCAAGCACTTCACCGCCAAGGGCATCAAGACCAACGTCACTCTCTGTTTCACCGGTTCGCAGGCGCTGCTCGCGGCCAAGGCAGGTGCCACCTATATCAGCCCCTTCGTTGGGCGCCTTGATGATATCAGTAGTGAGGGAATGCAAGTCATCCGCGATATCCGGCTCATCTACGATAACTACGGTTACGAAACCCAAATCCTGACGGCCAGCGCCCGCTCTCCGATGCACTTTCTGGAAGCGGCCCGGATTGGCAGCGACGTCATCACGGCGCCGTTCTCGGTGCTCAAGCAACTGTTGCATCATCCGCTAACCGATAGTGGTTTGAAAAAATTCCTGGAAGACTGGGAGAAAGCGCAGAAGTGACCGAAGCTGGACCAGCAAATAATCTTGCTTCCCCAGGCCCACTTTTTCGCTGCAAAGTTCTTAAACCTCCCAAGCATATCGTACCTCCGCAGGAACGTGTCGTGACTCATCCGCCGATCAACGTGGTGGCGGGCGTCATCCGTCGGCAGGACGGACGGCTTCTCATCACGCAACGACTGGCCGACGATACCCTGGGCGGTTACTGGGAGTTTCCCGGCGGTAAAGTCGAACCGGGCGAGGAGTTGCAAGTGGCGTTATGGCGTGAATTGAAAGAGGAATTGGGCGTTGAGACCGAGGTCGGCGCACAGATCCACCACATTGTCCACGCCTATCCCGATCGCGACGTGCGGCTCTATTTTTTCGATGCGCGTATTGTCTCCGGCGAACCGCAAAAACTCGAAGTTGCCGATCTGCGTTGGGTCGCCCTCGACGAATTGATGGACTACCAGTTTCCCGAAGCCGACCTGCCGTTGCTTAATCAACTGCGGGGAGGCGTGGCTCCCTAATCCGTCCCACCCAGGCCGATGATTTTGAGAAAGCCTTCCACTTGGGGCCGCGCCAGCAACGGTTCAATCCATCTTTCTGGAATCGAGCGACGACCCTGCGCTGCGCCAAGAAGAATGCCGAGCGCCAGCCCGCGCGCCGCCGAATCGCCACCCGCCATGACATTTTCAATCAACGCGGTTTCCAAGTTCTCCCCATGTCGCAGTAGAATGGCGAGTACCGACGGGAGCGCTTTATCGATCGAACACGCCTGACCCAATTTTTTCACCGTTTGTGCGGTGGAGAGATCCTTCGTCTCCTCCGCCTGCTTTAAATATTTCTCAGTGGGAAGCGCCCGGTAGGACTGGGCCGTCGCCATGCGCAGTGCATTGGAAATGGTGACTCCCTTCATCAGCAAAAAGACGGTGCGTGTGATAAATTCTGCGGTATCGACCACGGTCGGTGCGGCATGCGTCATCAACGTTTGTGCCCGCACCGCTGCGATGATGGTCGGCTGCTCCTCGTTGCGCATGGCTGCCAGCAACGGGGCGATGCGGACAGCCCCGGCCAGATCGATGGAATTGGAGCCGACCCGGGTCAAACCAAGTCCCTCTTGAAAATGGGTCAACGTCACCTTCGTCGCATGGTCGCGGTAGGCTTTCGATTCATCCCAAAAATGGCGCCAGCGCCGCGCGAAATCGTCCATGACAAAGTTTCCACCGCAGGCTTCGAGCGATTCCAAAAGGATCAGCGTCTGGTCCCCGTAGTGGGTTTGTGCGCCCCGCACTTTGCCCGGGTGGTAGCCGTCTTGGGCGGCGGCCTGAAGTTCTGAGATGCGACCGTGCCGGTTGGCGATTTCATCCTGGTCGTAAATCCAATGCGTGGACAAGGCCAGCGAATCGCCCGCGAGCGCTGCATAAAGCAGCCCCGCATAGCGTTCGCGCACCGAGAGTGGCGTTTCCACAGACAAAGCACCCATGCATTAATTTACCTCATGCCGATTCATCCGCGACAAGGTTTTGTTTCGAGCCATCCAAAATTCGGACCGGTCCGTGAAATATTTTGCTGTCAGCCTCAGGATTGAATTTCAGTGACAAATTTCACTCAAAGCTTATTCTTCCCCTCCCTGCACTCGTGGCGAAATGGCAGACGCGCACGCTTGAGGTGCGTGTGGGGTAACCCATGGGAGTTCGAGTCTCCCCGAGTGCACTTTCCTTCCTTGGAGACCGTGAGTTAAAGATGCTTGTTTCCTTCTCTTCAACAAATAACCGAAAGAAAGGAATTCTGTATGGAAATCAAAAGAAATGGCTCGCAGCCGTCCAACAAAGGACCGGCTGATTGGTTTACCGGCACGGTACGCATTGATCCCTTGTTCCAACCCAACGATTCGAGACGCGCCGCCGCCGCCACGGTTACGTTTGAACCGGGCGCGCGAACCGCGTGGCACACGCATCCGTTGGGGCAGACCCTGATTGTCACCGCCGGTTGCGGCAGAGCGCAGCGTGAGGGTGGCCCGATTGAGGAGATTCGTCCTGGGGATGTGGTCTGGTTTTCAGCGGGCGAAAAGCACTGGCATGGAGCTGCACCAACTACCGCGTTGACCCATATCGCCACTCAGGAACAGCTCGACGGTAAGGTTGTGGATTGGATGGAAAAGGTCAGCGACGAACAATACAACGCCTGATTCAAAATAGTTTTAATTCAAAGAAAGAATTCAAAATGCAAAAGCGCAAACTTGGAAATAGTGAGTTGGAAGTCTCAGCCATCGGTCTCGGCTGCATGGGCATGAGCTTTTCCTACACGCCCCAATGCGCCTAATGAATCAAGCCGGAGGCGACAAGAGCGCCCAGAAAGAGCATGGAGCTGGTGCGGATCCAAAGACGATAGGCGGTGGGAAACGGCAGGCCGACGAGATAAACGATAAGCGCAACAGCCGCAAGGATGATGGCAAAACGACTGCTAAGTGGGACCAGGTGATTATCGGTCGGGTCACTTGCGTTTACGGGCAAAGTCCGCGCGTAATGAGAAGTCAGGATAAATCCCACCAAGATCGGTACGATGATACAGATGCCCCGCAGGAAGAGGCGAATGGACGTGCTTTCCATGATCTCGACCCAGGATGACCAAAAAGCGTCGAGTCGTTCGCTGAGAGCGGAAGGGGGGGCTTCGGCCACCATTTCGACTTCCGTCGCAGGAGTCTCCTCGGGATCTGGTAAGTAAACTTCCGGTTCGGCGTCGATGACGGCTGGATCAACCTGACGCCATTCGGTTTCCCCTTCCCGGCAGAAGAAGTAGTTGGAGTCAATGATGTTGTCCCGCAAAAGGTCGTGCAACATCGCCTTGGTCACAGGCCCATACACGTCGCGCCCACCTGCGGAGTAGTAGAAATGGACTTCCTCCATGACATGACGATACTACGGCACTTAGTTTTTCATTCCAAGCAAGTAAAGTGCTGAATTTCGATTTTAGCGATCACTTCTCATTTCACTCATATCGCCCGCCGTTACCGTTTCCACTTCACCTGAATTGTTGCGCAAGAGCAGGGCTCCCGACTCATCGAGTCCGAGCGCTTGTCCATGCCTGCATCCCCGCACCGTCGTTAACGTCACCTGCTGACCGAGCGTCAAGCTGCTGGCTTCCCACGCCCGCCGCGTTTCAGCGAAGGGCTTGCTCAGTCTTTTTTCAAAAGCATGCAACAAGGCCACCAGCAGATCGGCCCGACGATAGAAGTGACCGGTTGCCAGATAAAGGGAAGTGGCAAGACCCCGCACCTCCGACGAGAAATCTTCCTCGCGTTGCCGGACATTGATGCCGATGCCGACAACCGCAAAAGCTAATCGCGTCCCTTCGGGTTCCGCCTCAATCAACAAACCGGCAAGTTTGCGTCCACCGGTCACCAGGTCATTTGGCCATTTGATTTGAGGATGCAGGCCCGAAACCGCCTCCACCGCATCGACTGTGGCGACGCTGCTTAAAATGGTGAGTTGGCCCGCTTCCAATGCGCTCAATTGGGGGCGCAAGAGAATCGAGACATAGAGGCCCTGATCGGAGGGTGATTCCCACTGGCGTCCCAACCGACCCCGGCCCCGGGTCTGGCGTGAGGCTGCGACCAGAAAACCGGCCCGGGCGCCCCGTCGCGCTTGCTCCCGCACGACATCATTGGTCGAGGAAGTCTCCGCCAGCAGCAGCGGGTCCCAGGTGGGTATATCCGAGTTTGGTCCCGTCGGGCAACGCCCCGCGATCTCCTCCGCGCACCAGATGTCCGGTGGTTCTTTCAGGATGATCCCACCCTGTGGATGAAATTCGATCGGATAACCTGCTTCCAAGTAAGGCGCGAGGCTGCGTTCCAGGTCTTCGATCGGAAGTCCGGATGCTTGGATCAGATCGCGTCGCAAAATCGACTGGTTCCGCTTGGAAAACAAGGCCCCGAGTAATGCGCTTTCCTGTTTTCGATTCGGGTTCATAGGCAGACCCGGAAGCTACCTCGGTTTGTGGAGGAACCGATAATTTTTATTCAGGTAGCAACCTTTCCTCTGTCATCCTGAGCTTGTCGCACACGCATGTGGCAGGCTCAGCCTCCGGTAAATAAGCACTTAAAGAGGAAGTGTCCATCTTCTGGAAGCTGATCCTTCGACAAGCTCAGGATGACAGAGTGGAGATGCGATGTCCTACGGTTTCAGAGAAAATACACTGGACTGAAAATGTTTCTTGACTGACACGCATCCGTAACAATTGGCCGTCAGCCTTCGCCCCGAATCTAATGCTGGCTGGTGTCGTCGGGGTATCTGGAAAGCTCTACCCAAACGGGCAATGGCCGGAGGATTCAGGAGTCTGAAAACCTCGGGGTTTCCGGCTTCCTCAACCCATGAATGAACTAACCTAACTTAACCATGAAAAAAATCCTCACTCTTACCCTCGCCACCGCGCTTTCGATTTGCTCGGTCCAGGCCGATAGCACGCTTGTCATCAAAGGTTCCGACACGCTCGGCGCCAAGCTCGTCCCCCAGCTCGCTGAAGCCTACAAAGCTTCGCATCCTGGCGTCAGCTTCAGCATCGCCGCGGAAGGTTCCACCACCGGTATTGCCGCCATCATCGACGGTACCGCCGACATCGGCATGGCCAGCCGCCGCGCCTTCGACACCGAAGTCTCCGCCGCTGGTGCCAATGGCCGCACGTTGAAGCCCACCATCGTGGCTTACGACGGCATCGCCGTCATCGTCAACAGTGCCAACTCTGTTTCGGCCCTGAACAAGAAGCAGATCGAAGGCATCTTCACCGGTACAATCAAGGACTGGAGCGAAGTCGGCGGCAAGCCCGGCGCGATCTCTATCTACACGCGTAATACTTCCTCCGGCACTTATTCCGATTTCGCCAAGATGGCGATGGGCGGAAACAACTACGCCGAAACCGCTCAGAAAATGGCCGGTAACGAGGAAATCGCCTCCGAAGTGGGCAAGAACTCGGCTGGTGTCGGTTATGTCGGCATGGCCTACCTGAACGCTTCCGGAGTCAAGTCCGTGGCCGTGAATGGCGTCAAGCCCACCATCTCCACCGTCCAGAACCACAGCTACCCGCTCTCCCGCTCGACGTTCTACTACACGAACGGTCCGGCGACCGGTGAAGCCGCTTCTTTCCTGGCCTTCACGATCAGCCCTGCTGGTCAGAAGATCGTTCAGGCGGTCGGTTTTGCGCCGCTCAAATAAGTTGAACTGATACTTTGATGGAACCCGCTGAATGATCTTCGTTCAGCGGGTTTTTTCTGAATCATCTCTTTCGTTTTTCGCCCTCCATGTCCGAGCCCACCCACATCCGCCGCGTCGATCAGCGTCCTCTTCGGGAGGCGATCTCCACGCGTGGACGTTCCATCATCCCTGGGCTGACCAAGGATGACCTGATCAAGTATTTCTTTGGGGGCAACGCCTGGATCTCAATGGTTGTGCTCGGTTTGATCATGCTTTCGCTCTTCAGCCAAAGCATTGGACTCAATCCTTTCGCTGGTTTTTTTGGCCAGGATTACCGCAACCAGCTCGCCTATCGGCAATCGGGCCTCGAATTTGTCGACATTATTAAAAAGCAAGCCGCCGATCTCGACGATCTTGGTCAGTACTTAAGTGCCGCCCGCCTTCAGGAACTTAAACGTCTCCTCGCTCAGGGCAAAAATCAGGGCAAGACCGAGGACCAAAGTTTGGCCGATGCCAATGCCGTTCTGGCTCCATTCGATGAATATGCGGGTAAGCTCAGCGGATTCGGCGATGGTTTGGGCGATATTATTTCCAATTTGGGCGACACCGCCAAAAGCACCAAGACCGCGCTCAAAACCCTGGAGGATAGAAAAGCGGAGAAGCAACTGTATCTCAGCGTCGGCAAAAAGGACTTGGCCGACAAGGTCACTTACCAAGAAGTCGATTTGGTCGCGGCCGTCCAGCCACTGAAAGCTGCGCTTCCTTCGATTCACGATGCCAGCGCGAAACTGGCTTCCGACCTGACCAATTTCATCGCTCAGCCGCCACCGTCCGTCGATGAAAACATGAAAGACCACCTGGCCGGATTCAATAGCCGTGCTCAAGCCTTGATTACGGCCATTCCTGATTACCAAAAGCAACTCGATAACTGGGACCCCACCGTGCCGCTTCCCTGGTATGCCGGAGTGACCGACTTCTTTTTCAATATCAAATGGCAGACGGCGAGTTCGTGGCAGAATTACTACGGGATATGGCCTCTTTTGATTGGTTCGATGCTCATCTCCATCGTGGCGCTGGCCATCGCCGTGCCGCTGGGCGTCGGTGCGGGCGTTTACATCAATCAAATCGCCACACCGTGGGAACAAAATCTAGTTAAGCCCGCCATCGAATTTATTTCCGCCATTCCGTCGGTCGTTCTCGGCTTTTTCGGCGTGGCCGTTTTGGGTGAATCGTTGCGGCAACTTTCCCGCTGGGGTTTCCTGCCCGAATTCAGTGAACGGCTCAATGTTATGACCGCCGGTGTTCTCCTCGCCTTTATGGCCGTGCCCACCATTTTCACCCTCACCGAAGATGCCATCAACAACGTCCCCCGCTCCTTCAAGGAAGCCTCCTATGCCCTTGGTGCGAATCGGCTCCAGACCATTTGGCGCATCATCCTGCCCGCCGCGCTTTCCGGTGTCATTTCCGCTGTGTTGCTCGGGTTCGGACGCGTCATCGGCGAAACCATGGTCGTCCTCCTTTGCGCGGGCAACCGCATTGCCATTCCGCCCATGAGCGATGGCCTCATGATTCTTTTCCAGCCCGTCCACACCATGACCGGCATTATCGCCCAGGAATTGGGCGAGGCTGAAAATGGCAGCATCGAATGGCGTGCGCTCTTCATGGTCGGTCTGCTTCTCTTCCTTATATCTCTCGTCATTAATTTCATGGCCCAGCGCGTCGTGCAGAAATACAAAATTTCGATTGGATAAGCCATGACCGCGCGCACCCATCCCTTCCATCGCAAAGCCAATGTTGCTTCCTATCAGGAAACCGCTGTCTTCTGGGCCTTGCGCGCCTTCACCTATGTCATCCTCGCCTTTGGCGTTCTGATTTTCTCGATCATCATCTACAAAGGTGCCCCAACAGTTTTTGGTTCGTTCCGTTTTGACCGCACGTTGCCCTACGTCCATAACGATTTTCTTTTTACCAAGCCGCAGACCCTCCACGTCTTCAAGTACAAGGGTGAAATCAGGCAGATGTCCGCCGCCGATTTCTATGCTTTTGTCGGGCAGACTCCGGAAGCTTCCGCTGCAGCTCCCGCCGCTCCCGGGCCCGTTCTCTCCAGTACGGGCGTCAATCCTGACGATATCACCGACCATGAAACCTATAGCTACGCAGCGGGCGGCATCTGGCCGCAGATCGTCGGCACGGTCCTGCTCGTGATTGGCTCCATGGCCATCGCCTTGATTTTGGGCATCTTCAGTGCGATCTACCTCAGCGAATATAGCAAGCAAGGGCCGGTCATCAGCACCATCCGCCTGGCCATCATCAATCTCGCCGGTGTTCCTTCCATTGTTTTTGGTCTTTTCGGCGTTGGTCTCTTTGTTCTCTATTTTGGTTGGAACATCTCCCTCATGGCGGGTTGGTTCACCCTCGCCTTCATGGTCCTGCCGGTCATCATCACCGCCAGCGAGGAATCGCTGCGCGCCGTGCCGCAAGGTTTTCGCCAGGGTTCCCTTGCCCTCGGGGCGACCAAATGGCAAACAATCTACCAGAACGTCCTGCCTTACGCTCTGCCCGGCATCCTGACTTCCTCTGTCCTCGGTATTGCCCGTGTCGCGGGCGAAACTGCCCCCATTCTTTTCACCGCCGCTTACGCCACCAGCGATAAATTGCCCTGGGAACTAAACATCACACCCGATCGTCTCAGCCCCGGATTCTTAGGCTATCTGCAATATCCCTTCGTCTGGCTGCACGATTTCGTTTTCCACGGCGTCAACGCGTTGCCTTATCACATTTATGTCGTAAGCTCCAAAATACCGCAGAATGAATTCACCGAGCGCGTGCAGTATGGCACGGCCTTTGTCTTCCTGGCCGTGGTCATGACGATCGCCCTCGCCTCTATTCTTTTGCGCATCCGTCTTCGCAGCCGCTTGAAATGGTAACCCAGAATGCCCCCTCCCATGAGCCCAAACCCGCAAACAACAATTATGGACGAATCGATTCCCACCACTCAAACTGCCGAAGTCGTGCCCACGCCCGCCCACGCCGCCACTCCCACCGAAAAAGCCGCGCGCCTCAATGCGCCGACCATCATTGATATCGACAACGTCGATTTTTATTACGGCGCCAACAAGGCCCTTCACGGCATCAATTTTCCAATCAAAGAAAAACTCGTCACGGCCTTCATCGGGCCATCCGGTTGCGGCAAATCGACCCTCCTGCGCTGTCTCAACCGCATGAACGATCTTGTCGATGGCACGCGCATTGGCGCGGGCTCGATCAAGATTTCCGGCGTGGACATCTACGATCCCTCCGTCGATGTCATCGAATTGCGCAAGCGCGTTGGCATGGTCTTCCAGAAATCGAATCCCTTCCCGAAATCGATCTACGAAAATATCGTCTACGGCCTTCGTCTTCAGGGCATCAGCGACAAATCCCGCCTCGATGAGACCGTCGAACGCAGTCTGCGTGGCGCCGCCTTGTGGGAGGAAGTCCGCGACCGCCTCCACACCAGCGCCCTCGGCCTCTCCGGTGGCCAGCAGCAGCGTCTTTGTATTGCGCGCGCCATCGCCGTCGAACCCGAAATTATCCTCATGGACGAACCCTGTTCCGCGCTGGACCCCATCGCCACGGTCAAGGTCGAGGAGCTCATCCACCAGCTCAAGCAGGAATACACCATCGTCATCGTCACGCACAACATGCAGCAGGCGGGCCGTTGTTCCGACGTTACCGCCTTCTTCTACATGGGGCGGTTGATCGAAATCGATGCCACGGAAAAAATCTTTACCAACCCCACGCAAAAACAAACCGAAGATTACATCAGCGGCCGTTTCGGCTAAACAAGTGAAAAGGTGAAAGGGAGGGCAATCCTTACCTTTTTCGACGACCTTCCTTTTAACTTTTAATTTTTACCCTTTACCTTTTTTCCAATGACCAATTCTTCTTCCAACACGCCCTACTCCAACGGCCCCGCTTCCGAACAGATCGCCAACATCCGCGAAACGTTGCTCATGATGGCCAGCCTGGCGGATCGCAACCTTTCCCTGGCCATGCGGGCGTTGGTCGAGCGCGATGAAAAACTTGCCGATTCTGTCGAGGCAGAAGATTCCCAGCTCGACGAGCTTGAAGTCAGTATTGACGAACTCGTTATCAACCACATGGCCACTCACGCGCCCGTTGCGACCGACTGCCGCTTCATGCTCGTGGCCTCGAAGATTTCCAGCAATCTCGAGCGCATTGCCGACCAGGCCGTCAGCATTGCCCGCCGCTCAAAGGAATTAAACAAGGAGCCGCTCCTCAAGCCGCTCATCGACATTCCGCGCATGGCCCAAATCGCCGAGAGCATGTTGCGCGATAGCGTTACGGCCCTCATCGATCGTAAGCCGGAGCTCGCCCAGGAAATTATCAAGCGCGACAAGGAGGTCGATGGCATCAATAAGCAATTGGCCCGCGAATTAACCAGTTTCATGCTGGAGGATCCGGCCACCATCACCCGCGCACTCAATCTCACGATTGTGGCCCGCTGTCTCGAACGTATCGCCGACCACTGCAAAAACATTGCCGAGGAAGTCTACTACCTTTATCAGGCTGTCGACATCCGTCACGAACGTGGTGCTCAAGCCAAGCCAAGCGCCTAGGGCTCAAGCCACCGGGAAGTCACTTACCGCGCGGAACTACGCCGCGACTCATGCTTTCGTCCGGCGGCATTTCGTTCCGAAGGCCAGCCATCGCTTTGAAAGGCCCGGATTAAATCCCGCATGGCCCGCGCCTCTTTGGCCGGGCAACGGCCCCAAACAAACCTCGTTTCGATCCGCGAATCGTCTGCTTCAGTAAAACTCATAAAATATCCTTTAATTTGGTGATGGGCTGGTACTTACTCTCTCTATTGACTTTCCACGTTTGAAATCCTGATTCGCGGCGATTACTTTATTGTCGCGATTCCTGAATAGAGGGAGGCAGCAATCATGCCAAATATTCCGCGGATATCAGATCGCAGTAGTCACCGAGGGAATGCCTCTCGGCAACCCTCTCATGCAGGTATCTTTCCCTTGGTCGGGCTTTTGCCCCACCGGCAAAACGCAAAAAATAGGGCAGCTTTTTCCCGCAACATGCCAGATACCGACGGACCTAACATGAGCGACTTGTAACGTGGCGAAAAAAGGGTTCGTGTTAGATTGGGCTACCCGGAACTCCCATGAAAATTCTCCTTCTTGAAGATGACGCGAAAATCGCATCTTTTGTGGCCAAAGGCTTGCGTGAAGCCAACTATGTCGTCGATATCAGCGCCGATGGCGAAGAAGGCAGCGAATTGGGACGCAAGAATTCCTACGATGCCGCCGTCGTCGATCTCATGCTGCCCAAACTTGACGGTCTCAGCGTCATCGAACGGTGGCGCACGGAGCAAATCAAGCTCCCTATCCTCATTCTCAGTGCCAAACGCACCCTCGATGATCGGGTCAAAGGTCTGCAACGCGGCGGCGATGATTATCTCACCAAGCCTTTCTCTTTTGCCGAATTACTGGCCCGGCTTCAGGCCCTCATTCGACGCGCCGGCTCCAGCGCCATCGTCACCAGCCTCACCTTCGCCGATCTCAAGATGGACCTGCTTACCCGCGAAGTCTGGCGCGGCACCACTAAAATCGAACTCCAGGCCCGCGAATTTCTTCTCCTCGAATATCTCCTGCGCAACCAAAATAAGGTCGTTTCCAAGACCATGATTCTCGAGCACGTCTGGAATTATCACTTCGATCCGCAGACCAATGTCGTCGATGTTCTCGTCTGCCGCCTGCGGAACAAGATTGATCGCGATTTCGAGCCCAAGCTAATCCACACTCTGCGCGGCACCGGTTACAGTTTGCGGCTGCCCTGAGGGAGAAAGGAAAAAGGTAGAAGTTAAAAGTACGGAAGATAGATACTGAGCTGATTTAGCTTCGCATTTTGTCTTACTTTTACCCTTTCCCTTTTTCCTTTATCCTTTTCTGATGCTCGCCCCTCGAAAACCAGTCGATTCGGTCGGCTTGGCACAGAAAAAGAGTGTTCGCCGTCCTTTCGCCCGCCCGCTCGGATTCAGTCTGCGCCTCAATCTCTGGTACACGGCCTTCTTTGTCCTCGGCGCCTTGGTCCTCTTTGCTCTCGCCTACATTCTCCTCGCTCGTCAACTGAAGGAATACGATCACGAAATCGTCCGCGCCAAGCTCGATGCCTTCCGTGCCTGGTATGCCCAGGGCGGGGCCGATGCGCTCCAGACCCATTTCCAAAGTGAAAGCGGTTGGGAAAAGGAGTCGACCTTTCTTGAGGTCATGAACGCCAATCAGCGCTTTGTCTTCTTTAACTCTCCGCAGAAAGACGAGGAAATGCTCAGCCACCTCGAAGGCGGCCAGGCGACGCTTGAAACCGATTGGCTCACCGCCCGATCCGCCGAGCAGCACATGGTCTGGACT
>Ga0206954_1039_pt1 | contig 38415 bp, 32 predicted proteins | sample Alteio_BWOrgHeat_37_FD_153250 | JGI IMG/M metagenome (GOLD analysis project Ga0206954, IMG submission 153250) | Enriched cells from forest soil in Barre Woods Harvard Forest LTER site, Petersham, Massachusetts, United States -... | ecosystem: Environmental > Terrestrial > Soil > Temperate forest >...
ATCGTCCCGCTTGACGAAAACTTCAATGCCATGCTCGTCAAAAAGTCGGGCCTTTATCTGCTGAACCGGGCTGAAAATTTCGAGATCGATATCCATCCGGTAAAAATACAATTAGGTTTTAAAGATGCCGACAGCACCGCATAAATCAAATTGTTAAAAACCTTAGCGCCCTTTGTGAACTTCGTGGTTAATTTTTTACCACAAAGAAAAGGCGCGGGCATCGTATATCCCCATTAAAACGTCACCATAAACGTATGGAATACGCCGTTTAAAGCATACTCCAGCGAAAAGTTGTAACTCTCGCATATTTGTTTGGATATGGTAAGCCCCAGGCCTGTACCTTCCGACCGGGAAGATTTATGAAAACGCGTAAATATTTTTTCATGATTCAATTCAGGTTCGTCTCCCGTGTTTTGAACAACCAGTTGCCTGTCGCTTAGTTCGATCACGATCTCGCCATTATTATAGTTATGCCTGATCGCATTATTGATCAAATTATTCAGCAGCACTTCGGCCAGGTATGGATTGGCATAAATTTCCTTATCAATCAATATGGCTTTCACCTTAATATTCTTTTCGTGAAATATCTCTTCAAACTGGCTTAGCTTTTCTTCGATAAGTGCCTTCAGGTCTATCTTCGCCTGCTCGTGCAGCAGCTTGTTTTCAATTTTGGCCAACAGCAGCAGCGATTGGTTCAATCGATTAAGGCGCGATACGGCTGCGTAAAGATCGGAAAGCAATTTGCTTTGCCGCTCGCTGAAATTTTCGGTTTGGATAAGTGAGTCGAGTTTTGAATTGATAACGGCTATTGGCGTCAGCAATTCATGGGAAGCGTTTTCGGTAAATATTTTCAGGTCTTTATAATCCAGCTTTGCCCGGCCGGCCATATCGGCCACCGCAGCATTCAGTTCAATAAATTCATCGATATTGGTATCAACCTTCAACATATCGCGATTATCCGTCAGCCTAAACAGGCGGAGTTCCTTCATCACGTTATAAAAGGGTTGCCAAAGCCTGTTCAGGATGAGGCGGTTAGTCACCAACAAAACCACCACCAGCAATAAAATAACGCCGATAGTAATGACAAAGATCAGCCTGATCAGGTCCTCCGTCTCCACCCGCGACTCGACGATCAATATTTTATAATAGTTATCGCCCACGGTTACCGAACTAATCAACGCCCGACCGCTTTCATACTTTCCGGCCCCGGGGCGATGGTCTTTTTTTTGCCTGTCATCATCCCATTTACGGAAATACATGGTATTGATAAATTCGCGTTTTACTGAGCCGGGGCGGGCAGCTGAAAAGGTGATCTGCTGGTCGTTTGATTCAAAGGTTTGCGGCAGGTGATGATTAAGACTTACGTAGTCAAACACCTCTTTTTCCTCAACCTTCAGGTCTTTGTCTTTTTGGTTGGTTAATATCCAGCTGATGGCCTGGTAGTAAATAATGCCGGTAAACAGCAATACTACGATGGTGGTAACCAGGTTTACATAGTTATAACGGGTACGGAGCTTCATGGTCAGGAAAATTTGTAGCCCATGCCATAGGCCGCCTGTATGTAATCTTTGCCGCCGGCCTCCACCAATTTTTTACGGATATTTTTGATATGCGAATATATGAAATCAAAATTGTCGGCCATATCCATGCCATCGCCCCAAAGATGTTCGGCGATGGCGTTTTTCGATACTACTTTACCTTTGTTGGCAATAAAATACAGCAGCAGGGCATATTCCTTACGGGTAAATTTTACCGGCGAACTGCAAACTTTAACCTCTTTTGCCAGCAGGTCGATAGCGATCTCGTTAAAAACCAGTTGGTTGCTGCCATGGAAAGTTTTGCGGCGGATAATGGCCGAAACGCGTGCCTTTAACTCGGACAAATGGAAGGGTTTTACCAGGTAGTCATCTGCGCCAAGGTTCAGCCCGTCCAAACGATCATCAAGTGAGTTTTTTGCCGATATGATGACCACGCCATCGGGGTAATTGTTTTGTTTGATCTCATTCAGGATGGTCATGCCGCTGCCGCCGGGGAGCGTAATATCCAGTAAGATACAATCGTAACGGTACAAGCTTACTTTGGCAATTGCCGTTTCGTAATTTGCGGCCGTCTCGCAAATATTGCCATCGCCGTTAAAATAGTCCTCGATACTCTCGCGCAGGCCCTGTTCGTCTTCAATAATGAGTAGCTTCAAAGCAAAGATTTTCACTAAAGGTACGGACGCAATTTGGATAAATTTTGGATGACAAGTTGGATCGCAGATTTGAACTGATTTTTATGATAACACTGATTTCTTTCCGGTAAAATCTGTGAAATCCGGCTAACCAGTCAAAATCTGTGATTAATTTTTGGATCACAGATTTTAACTGATTTGTTTGATTACACTGATTTCTATTCGGTACTAATCTGAGCAAATTGTTTAATGAGTGATTGAATCGCAGATTTGAAGTGATTTTTGTAATTGCACTGATTTGTATCGGGTGCGATCCGTGCGATGTTTTAACCAGTCTTTTATAATTTAAACCTATTTTTGTCGAAATGTCCGTTGCAGCTTCTTTCGGACTTTCGGACTTTACTGACTTTCGGACTCATATGTGGTGGATATACGCTTTATTCTCAGCTTTTTTTGCGGCACTGACCGCGATTTTCGCAAAGGTAGGCATCAAGGGTGTGGATACCGACCTGGCTACGGCTATCCGCACGGCCGTTGTGCTGGTGATTGCCTGGGGCATCGCCATTTTCAGGGGTGCAGCCGGCGGTATGGGCGGTTTAACCAAAATAAACTGGATTTTCCTGGTGCTTTCGGGCTGTGCCACCGGGCTTTCGTGGATATGCTATTTTAAGGCGCTGCAAATGGGTAAAGTGTCCCAGGTCGCCCCGGTTGACAAGCTGAGCGTTGCCCTGGCGATCATTATTGCGGTAATATTTCTTAAAGAACCTGTCAGTTGGAAACAGGGAATCGGCGCTGCGCTCATCATAACCGGCACTTTTGTACTGATTTTTTAATTTTTAATGCTTTTTTATATCCCTATGGGTGCTTTTTTGCCTTTTTTTCAAAAAATTAGGCATAATTGAATAATACTTATAAATTGCAGCACCATTAATGAGAAGCTATTTATTAACCCTTTCGGCTGTGTTGTGTTTGGCTATCTGCGTAGCCAACAACGCTTATGCCGGAAAGACCGGCCACCATTATAAATATAAATATAAGCCCCATCATTTTCGCGATTCACTAAGCACCGACAGCATTACCGGCGATAGTATTATCCAGTTTGCACGAACCCTGATCGGTGTGCCCTATCGTTCGGCCGCATCCGATCCCCTGGTCGGCTTTGACTGCTCGGGTTTCGTGAGTTATGTCTTCAAAAACTTCAATTTTAATGTTCCGCGATCGTCACCTGAATTTGCCAACATTGGGGAAAGGATTAGCCTGGAAGATGCCCGGCCCGGTGATATCATTGTATTTACCAGTCCAACCCATCATCACCGTATCGGGCATGTAGGCATTGTGCTTTGCAATGAAGGAGGCGACTTTGAATTTATACACTCTACCTCGGGGAAGGAACATGGCGTAACCATAACCGCCATGGACGATACCTACCGCCGCCGCTTTGTAACCATTATCAGGGTGCTAAAGCGAAACGATGAACTACTGGCGCAGAATAATTAAGTCTAAAGTCGTAAGCCAAAAGCCTCAAGTCGGTTTTGTGTCGACTTCCGACTTTAGACTTTAGGCTCCTCCCGCCATGCAATTGTAACAATCAAACCACATGGTAACAATTGCATATACATAAGCCATAAATCCAGTTTTAATCCAATTTTTCGGCACAATTTTGCAGAATAGATGAAATAAGCTATTTCATATTATTTAATATTTGTGATGAAAAATATTTTTTTGCTGTGTTTTTTGCTGGTTGCGGGCTTTAGCCTCAAGGCTCAAACTGGCGGACCGCGCGCTGGGGTGTATGATGATAATGGTAAAATAACAGGCAAGGTTGTAGACTCCGTTACTAAAGTACCGGTGGATTATGCCACGGTGAGCGTATACAAACAAGGAGCCGTTTCGCCGTTTAACGGTGCAAGTACTGATCCAAACGGAAATTTCGTTATCCCGGGTGTGCCGGCCGGCGACTATAAAGTAACAGTTGATTTTTTGGGATATAAGCGCAAAACCATCGCGCACGTTATCCTTGGCGGGGGGGCCAAAAATGCAGCCTTAGGTACTGTACTGCTTGCATCAGCACAACGCCAGATCAAGGAAGTAAACATTACAGCACAAGCGGCCTCGGTACAAAATAAACTTGACAAATTAGTTTACAACCCCGGTAACGACCTTACCACCCAGGGTGGCCTGGCTTTGGATGTACTGCAAAAAGTGCCCATGGTATCCGTAGATATTAATGGTAATGTTGAATTGATGGGCAGCACCAGCATACAGTTCCTCATCAACGGCAAACCATCCACCATTTTTGGCGCCAGCATTACCGATGCTTTGCAGGCTATCCCGGCCAGCCAGATAAAAAGCATCGAGGTAATCACCAATCCCGGCGCTAAATATGATGCTTCCGGCACTGGCGGTATCATCAATATCATATTAAAGGACAACAATGTGCAGGGCATCAACGGCAGCATAAATCTTTCGGCAGGCACCCGCCTTGAAAACGGCAACTTTAATATCAATGCCAAAAAAGGCAAAATCGGGTTGAGTGCATTTTTTGGCGGCAACGAAAACCTCACCAGTGCAACGCCCAGCTCGGGCAGCCGCACCAGCACCAGCGGAGATACCACCACCTATTTAAATCAAAATGGTATCAGTAATTTCAAAAGAAGCGGGTACCGGTCGGGTATAAACTTTACCTGGGACATCAGCCCTAAGGACGCTTTTACGGCTTCCATTGGTTTCAATCATTTTGGCAATAACAGCAACGGGTTTGTTAATAATTATCAAACCAGCTATTTAGGCGGTTTTGTGCAGGACACCATCAGCCGCACCAATTCAACCAGTGTTTTTAGCGACAATTCAACCGACTATAGCTTATCTTATAAAAAAACATTTGCGAAAAAGGACCAGGAGCTGGATGTACTGTTTGACCAAAGCATTGGCCACAACACCAACGACTATACAACCGAGCAGGACTATACCAATGTTGTTTTCCCGGCTACGGGCTCCATCGGTAACAATCCCGGTACTGATAAGGAAACCGATGCACAAATAGATTACACGCAGCCGGTGACCGACGATTTCACCATTGAAACAGGCGCCAAGGCGACCATTGAAGACATTAACAACAGCGTCAACACGCAAAGCCTTACAAATGGGATTTACGTGTACAACCCTTCTCAGTCTGACCAGTTTGAGTATAGCCGAAAAATTTACGCGTATTATTTGTCGACAACCTTTTCAGCATTCAATCACTTTTTCGACGGAAAACTGGGTTTAAGAGATGAATATACCACTGCATCTTCAACTTTCCCAAATACCATCCTGCCATCTTATAATATCCTTGCTCCTTCATTCGTATTGTCGCATAAACTGGATAAAACGCAAAGCATAAAATTCAGTTACTCGTACCGCCTGGAACGCCCTGACTATAATGGACTTAACCCATTCTATAACATCAGCGACCCGCACAATATCAGTACCGGTAATCCGGAACTGAAGCCTGAATTAGGGCACAATTTCGAGATGGGATACAACAAGTCATTCAGCAACGGCGCAAATATTTATGTAGCCGGGTTTTACCGGTACAACACTAATGATATTCAATCGTTCACAACGTTTTATCCAAGTTTAACGATCAATGATTCCACCTATACCAACGTATCACTCACCCAGCGGTATAACATAGGTAAAGAAACAACTGAAGGGGTTAACCTTTTCGGCTCGTTGCCTGTTGGTAAATTGACCTTCCGCTCGAACATGTTTTTTGCCGACCGGATAACCGATAACCCCGGCAGCCCCGAAGTAAGCGGATTTACCTACCGGATAAATTTAAACACCAGCTACGAGTTTGCCAAAGACCTTGCGGCTGAGTTTTTTATCAACTACCGCTCGTCGCAGCGCACCATACAGGGTACTAATCCGGGCTTCCTGTTTTACAATTTCGCGGTACGCAAGCAAATATTTAACAAAAAGGCAAGCATTGGGTTAACCGCTGCCAATCCGTTTAACCAATATGTTAACGTGAACCAAACGGTATACGGGCCTAATTTTAACCAAAACAGCCTGCGTCAAATCCCGCTGCGTTCGTTTGGCATCAATATCATTTACAAATTCGGCAAGCTTGAGTTTAAGAAAGATAAGGAACAGCAGGACAACAATACGCCAGACGACAGTACGCCTGCGCCAGGCGCTCCGGCTGCAGGTGGGGGTGGAAAATAAGGCCGGTGGCATTAGATTAAGCGTTATTTACGATTCGATACTAATTCTCATTACTCAAGGATATTTAGACGAGGCCCGGACAACCGGGCCTTTTTGCTTGATCGGTAATCAGGCTGGTTTTACCAAAGCGGTAAAAATAATTGCAGCCTTGTGGACGAGTTTTGTTGATTTATAGTTAACTTAGTGAAACCCTAATCCTATCACCGCAAACCATCATAACAAGCCGATGCGACTGGAGTACATTTCAATAATTATTATTGTGTGCTGGGCATTTACGCTAACAGTACTCGAGCGCATCATTCCGTACCAGGAAGGATATAAAATTTTCAGAAAGGGGTATTGGATGGACTTTTTTTGGTACACGCTTGTGCAAAGCTACTTTTTAGGTGTTTTGATCGCCTTTTTAATACGCTGGATCAATCGCGATGGATCAGTATCCGGCCTGCACCTGATCACCCGGTGGCCGCTTATTTTGCAGGTTTTGTTTTTTATGGTCAGCCATGATATCTGGCAGTATTGGTTCCACCGCATACAGCACAACAATAAATACTGGTGGCGCACACACGAGGCGGCCCATGCCACTCCCGAGGTGGATTGGCTGGTAGGTTCGCGTTCGCACGCGCTTGAGATAGTAGTGGCACAAACGTTTGAATTTGCACCCATTGTATTATTAGGAGCCCGGCCCGAAGTGGCCTTGATAAAAGGAACTTTGGATGCAGTTTGGGGCATGTATAACCATTCCAATATCAGGGTGAACCACGGCAAGCTGATCTATTTTTTTAACGGGCCTCAACTGCACCGCTGGCATCACAACAATAACAATCCGCAGACAGGCGTCAATTTCTCTACTAAACTCTCCGTTTGGGACTGGATTTGGAAAACGGCTTATCTGCCCAAGGCTGACGAACGGCCCGCTTATGGTTTCAGGGGAATTGATAAATACCCGGTTTACAGCTATTTCAGGCAATTTTTTTATGCCTTCCGAAAATTTAAAAAAAGAGCCGGAGGCTTTAATAGCCGGGTTTAGCCTGGATTTTGTTCCTAATTTTTTCCAAAACTGCCGGGGGATATCCTCTTAGGCGCCGGGCTATCCCAGTCCTTAATCGATACCTGTTAAGCGCACATCATACTTTTCTTTTACAGCCGATGTTGCCATTATCTGCAGCCCGGGAATTATATCAATAAAAAATGGTTATAAATCAATAGGTTATCTTTACATTTATCCAATAAACTCCTGTTAACCATAACCCTGTTTGCGCCAGGTCCTTCTTTTTGTTCGCCTTCCTGTTTTTTTATGCCAGCTTTCATTTCTTACCAAAGTCAATGACCCTGGAATGTTAGTTTAATGCTTTTTTCACCAGTTAACCATACAACCTAATACAAATATGAATGAAAGCAATAGTGTATAGAGCCTACGGGCCACCGGAGGTCCTTCAGTTGGAGCAGGTGAAAAAGCCCATACCCGGGGACGATGAAATCCTGGTGAAAGTGCGGGCTACGGCCGTAAATTCGGGTGACTGGCGACTGCGAAAAGCCGACCCCTTTGGTGTCAGGCTGTTTTTTGGTTTGATGAAACCCAGGACACATATCCTTGGCGGTGTGTTGTCGGGCGACGTAGAAAAAACAGGCAAAGCGGTTACACTTTTCAAAGTTGGCGACCAGGTTTTTGGTTCGACAGACATGCGTTTTGGCGCTTATGCCGAATACAAGTGCCTGCCCGAAAACGGCGCCCTGGCTTTAAAACCGATTAGTATGACCTACATAGAAGCAGCAGTTATCCCCTTCGGCGGTGCCGCGGCATTCTATTTTATAAAAAAGGCCAATATAAAAATCGGTCAAAAAGTGCTTATCAATGGCGCTTCGGGCGCTGTTGGCAGTTCCGCTGTTCAGCTTGCGAAATATTTTGGTGCGATTGTGACCGCCATGTGCAGCACGGTTAATATTGATTTGGTAAAATCATTAGGAGCCGATAAGGTGATCGATTACACAAAGGAGGATTTTACCCAAAACGGTGAAACTTACGATGTGATTTTTGATACCGTTAAAAAGCTGCCGTTCGCAGATTGTTTAAGGTCGTTGAATAAGAACGGCATATTGATCTTAAGCGCAGCCGGATTGTCGGACATGATGAAGGGGTGGTGGGTTTCGATGACAAATGGCAAGAAAGTATTGACCGGGGTGATCGTCCAAACAGCCGCAGATATCTCTTTTCTGAAACAACTTATCGAAGCAGACAAACTCCGGGCTATAATCGACAGGGTTTATCCGCTCGAACAGATCGTCGAAGCACACACCTACGTTGAAGCAGGCCACAAAAAAGGAAATGTAGCTATCGAGCTATGATCGACACTGAACCTTCTGCGCTATTCTTCGTAGTTTTCAACAATATCCGGCGGCCGCACTTCCGCTTTATCCGGGTTTTTTCCGGCGTCACGCAGGGCTCTGCGTTGTCTCAGGAAATCCCAGCATTGGTCTAATTCTACCTGCATCGCATGCAATTTCTTAATATCTTCATCGGTCAGATTTTCTTTCCCGTACAAATCCTCTTCCCTGACCGATAGATTTTTGATATGTGCTAATACCTGGCTGTCTTCCATTTTATTGCTTTGAGTTAGTAAAAATAAGGTTTGTATTTAATTAGGTTAAAGGTAGTAAACTAATGTTTGAAAATTCTCGTCGCCCTGTTTAATATTCTCTTCCAGGCAAAAGTCAGCCAGCGTTGCCGGGCCTTCTAACTACTCAGCCAATTTGACTACAGGGCACCCACATTAAACCAGCCCTCCACCCTCTCCTTCCCGGTTGCTTCAACACCTTTGAAGCGATATTCGTTGGCTTCTTGATCATACACATAATCCTCCGTCCACTCCTCAAAGCGGCATACAGCCAATTCAATCGCGTCCATCAAAAAATTCAGCTCGGCGTTGGTCATCGTCGGGTGTATGGACAGCCTGATCCATCCCGGTTTGCTTAGCAGGTCGCCTGAAAGGATCGAGTTCAATATTTCATGCGACCTGCCCTCATCAACCTGCAGCAGTTTATGCCCGTAAGTACCGGCACAGGAGCATCCACCCCTGGTTTGTATACCAAACCTGTCATTCAGCATCCGGACAAACAGGTCATGGTGCGCCCCATCCACAATAAATGAGATTACGCCCAGCCGTTTTTTGATGTGCCCTTCGAGTACCTGCACATTTTTCATTTTTGAAAGCCTGTCGAATAGGATCGGCAGCATTTCCTCTTCGCGACGACGCATATTTTCAACGCCCATTGCTTCCTTAAGCCGAATACACATGGCCGCTTTTATTCCCTGCAAAAAAGGCGGTGTGCCGCCATCTTCCCGCTGTTCAATATTGGTGATGTATTTATGAAGTTTCCAGGGGTTGCTGTAAACAATGGTACCACCGCCGGGGTGGTCCGGGATCGTATTCGAATACAGCTTTTTATTAAAAATTAAAACGCCCGGCGTACCCGGTCCGCCGAGGAATTTATGGACCGAAAAATACAGGGCGTCTAAATGTTCGCCCGCCGCAGGGGGGTGCATGTTCATATCAACATAAGGAGCTGAGCAGGCAAAGTCCACAAAACATAATCCGCCATACTGATGGATCATTTTTGCAATTTCGTTGTATGGCGTTTCAATCCCCGTTACATTGGAACAGGCAGTAACCGCAGCTATTTTATTTTTCCGGTGCTTAAATTGTTCCAATAAAGCCTCGAAATGCGCCAGATCCACGTTGCCGTTTTCATCGGGCTGAATGATCTCAACCGTCGCAATGGTTTCCAGCCAACTGATGTGATTGCTGTGGTGCTCCATGTGCGTTACAAAAACAACCGGGCGCAGTGCCTCGTCGATCAGGAAGGACTCATCGCCATTTTTCATATAATCCTTCGCCCGTTCCGGAAGCCTCATCCCCAATATCCGCTGCAGCTTGTTTACCGCAGCTGTCATGCCGCTGCCGCAAAAGATCAGCACATCGTCGGCGTTTGCGCCAGCGTGCGTTTTAATGATCTCCTTAGCCTTTTCATAAGCTGCGGACATCAGGGTACCGGTAACAGTGGTGCTGGTATGCGTATTGCCGACAAATGGCATCATTTCCTTTTGCAGGCAGTCCTCAATGGGTTGATAACAGCGCCCGCTCGCGGTCCAGTCGGCGTAAAGCACTCGTTTTTCTCCAAACGGCGTATCATAAAATTGATGAAGGCCAATGATATTCTTGCGGAATGAAGAAAAGAAATGCTCCAGGTCGCTTTTTCGCGTCGCATAATCCCAATGCTTATCGGGGATGGAATATCTCGGAGCCTCAACGTCCATTGGATTTCTTTATCGCTGTTTTTAACACTTTATAAACTATTGTGCCTGTTTAACTTTAACGCCGAAAATCAGCAGCCATAGCATGATCGCGATCTCGCCAAGCGAAGCGATAATGATGAATTTGGAAACGAATAAATCAGCGCCGGGTAAAAGCAGGAATGCAAAACTGTCGGCCATATACGCCGCGCCGCCCAGGATCAAAAGCACACCAATAAGGCGGGGGATAAATCCCGACCAGAAAACCAACAGGCCTAAAGGAATTAACCATATCCCCCAAAATATTTCCAGGAACGCTAACCCGTAGTTGTGTATAGTTAGAAACAGCGCGGCAAAATCCTGTTTCTGTATAGCCGAAAGGGATTTTAATACTTCGCCTTTTGAAATCATGAGCGAAGTATAGTTAAAAAGCTCGATGACAAAGCTCACCGGTATTTGCACCAGCACCAATACCACCATTAATTTGGCCCAATGCTCATTTACCGGTTTTAACAGCCGGTGTAATGCAAGTACCAAAAAAATAAAGATGATATTACCGATGATATTGCTGAATATCCCTGTCCGGAAAATAAACTCGTGCGCTACAATGTTATTTGTAGTGGCCACGCTATTGCCTTCAACAATAATTTGCGATTGCACAAACTTAAGGCCGTAAATACCAACAATAACCAGCAACAGGTACCATAGGCCGGCTATTCTGGCGGTTTTTTTGGGCGAACTTGTTTGCGCTTCCATAACGGGCATTTTTGTTGTTGTCTATTCGGTAAACTTTTAACGGGTGGGCTGTTTGGCTTTTGCCGTACTATTTATACCGAACAGGTCGTAGGGCTGCCGGCTGTAGTAATCCTTAAATAAGGATATGGCAAGGACGGTATAGACGATAAAGGCCAGTACCACCAGCAGCTGGGCCGGCGATGTTTTTTGAATATCCTGTTTTGATTTTACATCACATACTTCGCCGGGGCAGTATTGTGCTTTTTCGCGGAACAGGAAGGAATAGAACTTACAGGCCAGGCAGATGCCAAAAACCGATTCGAAATAAAGAAAGATAAGGCATAGCAAACAGATGATGCCCGTTATGGGGCTGTACCCGTTTACCACCACCAGGAAAATGAACATAATGCCCGACAAGATAACCCCGATGATCCAGGCAAACTTCTTTTGTTTGGCGCCAACGTATTCGGGGTTTTGGTTACTCACGATCATGCGCCCGATAATTAGGGTAGGCGAAAACCGCGGACTTACAAAAACCCGGACAATAAAATCGGTCATAAACAAGGTGACGGCGTACTTCGCCGGTACAAAATTATTATTGAACAGGATCAGGATCAGCGAGAAAAATATCACCAGGAATAATATCCCTGCCGCGGCACGTATCTCGCGCTCGTTCAGTACGGGTATATCATAGCCTTTAACGTCTTCGCCGAATTGTATAACTTTTTTCATGATGGGTTGATTTGGTTATAATTGGTTGATTTACTTTATTTTTTGTTAATGATTGCTTCGTTGGTATAAAGATACAGGGAGCCGGAATGGTAAAAAAATTTATATGACAGTGGTGCCGTAATTCTACATAAGCGGTCGGTTTTTCATGAAATGCATCAATTATGCACATTATAAATGTCACGTCAACAATTTTGTATCGTATCGATACAAGCGATACAGTGCGATACGGAGCGAAACAGCGCTGATTATTAACCACTTAAGACTGACAGGATTTTGTCAGTGACAAAGCCGTGTCACCATTTTTGGTTGGATTTGCCGGCTGTGAAACGCGATTCATTACATCTCTGTGAAAAAAATTTTTATGACAGGATGCACGATTTGCAGGATAACAGGTGCATTTTTCTTGGTATCCGGCATGCCGCCGATCGCTCATTTCCGGTTATCATAACAAGGGTTTATCTTTATACTATCAAAAAGATATACGGTACGCCATGTTCCTGAAAAGATATACCTATTATTTGCTGTTTTTTGCTGCGTATGTCGGGGCGCTAGTGATCGAGAAACCGGTTTATTCGGTTAATACGGTACAAGCCTGTTTGTCTTATATGTTAACCATCATCATACATTTTACCATTTTTACGCTGATGATGGTGGCAAGCAATTCGTTTTTAATTCCTTACCTGCTGGCAAAAAACCGGTTCGGGCTGTATTTTGCCGGCCTCATTGCAGTGGTTTTGACCTACACTGCCCTGGTGGGCCATTATAACGGCTTTGTTCACAACAGGCTTATTCACGATCAGCCGATCGATACCAGCTCTAATTTTTGGGAGAATTTTGTTTACGGCGTTTGCTGCAGCGTAATAACCGCCATGTTGTACATCACCCAAAAATGGGCAGAGCAACAGGAACAAGTTAAAAACAGCCAGATAAACCAGTTGCAAACGGAGTTAAAATACCTGCGCTCGCAAATCAACCCGCATTTCCTTTTTAACGGGTTAAATACGGTGTATGGCTATATCGACATGGGCAACCGCCAGGCCCGGGACATGATGGTGCAGTTTTCCGACTTGCTGCGCTATAATTTGTATGAGGCAGATGTGGATATGATCGAACTGGAAAAAGAGATCAAATACCTAAAAAACTACGTCGCCCTGCAAAAGGCGCGGAGCAATGATAATGTGGAGGTAAGCCTGAAGATAAATTACCAAAATGGTACTGTTAAAGTGGCCCCGCTGATCTTTATGGCTTTTGTAGAGAACGCCTTTAAATATGTGTCGAGGGGAGATAGCGGCCTTAACGAGGTGAGCATTACGTTGAATGAAGAAGCCGGCAAGATCGATTTCGTTTGCGAAAATTCCTTTGATGAAGAAACCGAAGCGGTAGCAGGCGGCATTGGCCTGAACAATGCGGTACGGCGTTTGGAGTTGCTGTATCGCGATCGCTATAAGCTAAACATTACGAAACAGGAAAACCGGTACCAGGTTAACTTAACCCTTATGCCATGAAAAAACTGAGCTGCATTATTGTGGATGACGAACCCGTTGCCCGTAAAATATTGCATGAGTTTGTGGACCAGGTGCCTTTTTTAGACCTGCACGGCAAGTTTGAAAATGCAATGAAGGCGGAAGCGTTTTTGAAGTCGAACACCGTTGACCTGATCTTCCTGGATATCGAAATGCCCAAAATTTCAGGGCTGCAGTTTTTGCAGAAACTGGAGGTTGAATCGATGGTGATATTAACCACGGCCTTCCCCCAATACGCCCTGGAAGGTTATGAACTGGATATTATCGACTACCTGCTAAAACCCTTTGCCCTTAGCCGTTTCCTGAAAGCCGTGCAAAAGGCAAAGGATTTTTATGAAATGAAGCACAAAACGGCCGCCGGTCCACTGTCTTCCTACATCTTCATCAAAAGCGACAAAAGGATCGAAAAGATCGAGCTGAGCGATATCCTTTATGCCGAGAGTGTGGGTAACTACGTGAGCGTTTATACCGATGACAAACGAATATTGGCTTACCTAACGATGAAAAGCCTGGAGGCCCAGCTTCCTGCCGACGATTTTATAAAAATACACCAAAGCTATTTGGTTAACTGTTCAAAGATTGAAGCCATCGAAGGTAACGAGGTGAAAATCGAAGGTAAATCGTTGCCCATCAGCAGGAATTACCGGGATTTGGTGATGAAGATCGTGAACCAAAGGCTGCTGAGGCGGTGAAAACCGGGCCTGATAAAAAATGAACGGCTTATGGCGGCTAATTTTTTATCACTTCCCAGCTTTCATTCGTTACGTTCCCTTTGGCGTCGGTGGTAGTTACATATTGTAAATAAGTAACATTTACGTTAGATATCTTATTTCCCGGGATTGTCAGATATTGGCCCTGAATTGGGTAAACCACGCCCTCAGCATTTATATAGACAGACGTCTTAGTATTAACCGTGGGCGGCGTCCCGGCGGTTTCAGTTATTTGAGCGCCCTGCCTCAAGTCGCGGCGGTTCGCCGAACTTAATGTTATATAATCCAGTTGGCGTGTATCGGCAATAATGTCAAATTTTTCAAGCACTCCGGAATAAATAACGGATGTCTCCTTTGTTTCACAAACAATATCAACTAATATAGCCGCTACTTTTTTTCTCAGGTCATTTCTCAGCAATAGTCCCGTAAATAGTTTGTACCACGAATTATCGCCGATAATTCCGCGAAGCAGGTTGGGCTTACTCATGATAAATTCAGCAAATAGGTAGCCCAGTACCAAACCCAATATTGCTTGTACAATATTGTAAAATAGAAACGAAAACAATTCAGGCTGAAAATGAGTATTGCCTTTGATAATGCCAATGTTACTTGAGAATATCCGCAATAGTTGTTCATAATCGATGTTACAGCCTAACGCTGATATTATGGACAAACTAATCAGATGGAGTAATAGCGAAATTATTGAAAAGAAAAATAGCGTTTCGGAAAAATTAAGTTTAGACAGAATGTTTATAAAGTTTTTTTTACCAGTTCTCGGGAAAAACGATCCGAATTTGCTCTGGCATCCCTCGACGAGCTGCGGACCATAAATATGCCCATTCTGAAAAATAGCGCAGGCAACAGAAGTAATAAAATAATAAGAGCACCTAAAGCAATATTCATCGTCGCGAAAAGGGTTTAGGAAAAGGCGTTAAAAACTATTGCTGTTTCTGGATTGATTGGTGTTGTTGCTCGTGGTGTTGATCTTGTTGATCTTGTTGATCTTGATGTTCCTGATATGCAGGCTGACTAATCACGGTATAACCGTTTTGCTCAAAAAATTTATTGAGCAAAGCACGGGATCGGTCACTGTCCTCCGTAATAATCCGCCCTTCCAAACTCATTAATGCTTCCATAGCTTTTTATTCAAATTTAGACAATAAAGAATGGATTTTCAAATATTTATTTATTCTATATCAATGGATGTGCCACAATCATTTTCGCTGTCGGCTTGTCATGTCGTATTACGTTGTAGCACAAATTTAATCCCTCCCCGAATTTCCAGGCTTCCCAATTTCCCCAAAAACCAACATTTATCCAGAATTTATCCATAACTATACAAGAAAAATTTTACCGCCATGAAACCAATTATTAAATCATTTTGCCGGCTGGCAATCATTTTGGCTTTTATCGCTCCGGCGCACCTTTTCGGCCAGGAAAAAACGGGCTTTCACGTTTTAGCCGATTTCCCCATCCATAGCACCGGGGGATGGGATTATATCACTGTTGACGGCGCCGCCAAACGGGTGTATGCTTCGCATGGTAACCAGGTAAACGTCATCGACGCTGCAAGCGGCGATTCACTGGGTTATATCCCCAACACGCAGGGCGTGCACGGTATTGCCCTTGCCAAAGATTTTAATAAAGGCTATATCAGCGCCGGCAGGGCCAATGCCATTGTCGTTTTCGACTTGAATACCTTCCAGGTACTCAATACCATAACCGCCGGCACCAACCCCGATGCCATTTGCTATGACGATTTTGGCAAAAAGGTTTATGCATTTAACGGCCGCAGCCAGAATGCTACGGTTGTTGACGTCGCTACCGACAAAGTGGTAGCCACTATCCCGCTGGGCGGCAAACCCGAAACCGGCGTATCCGATGGCAAAGGCCATGTGTTTGTGAACATTGAGGATACCGGCGAAGAAGTGCAAATCGACGCAACTACTTTCCAGGTGCTCAACCGCTGGAAACTGACCGGCGGCGAAGAACCATCGGGCCTGGCCATGGACCGCAAAACCGACCGCCTGTTTGTCGGCTGCGGCGGCAACCAAAAAATGATCGTACAGGATGCCACCAACGGTAATATATTGGGCGCCTTCCCCATCGGCCACTGCGACGGCGCCGGCTTCGACCCCGGGCTTAAACTGGCCTATGCCTCGAACGGCGATGGCACCGTAACCGTTGTACGCGAAGTAGATGCCAACCATTTCGAACTGGTTGAAAACATCACCACCGAACCCGGCGCACGCACCATGGGCGTTGATGTGGTAACCCACAAGCTCTATCTGCCCACCGCACAGATGAAACCCGCCCCGGCCCCAACTGCCGATAATCCGCGTCCCCGGCCGCAGCAGGTACCAGGCACTTTCCACGTGGTGGTTGTAGGGAAATAAGGTAAAAGCTAAAGGGTAAAAGGCGAAAGGTTTTAGATCTTTCGCCTTTTTGGTTCCATGAGGCCCTCCCGTGCCGGGAAAAAGCACTAATTTTTTCCGCCCGAAGTCGCTGAGTCATCATTTTGAATGCCGCGCTGCGTCTTTTTTATGGTGCTGTTCAACTTACCGAACCGGTAAAGAAAACCGACATTGACATTGCGGTAGTAATTTTGATTAGCATTATAAGTTTGAAAATCGGCTGACTTTGTGAAAAAATCGAGCGTGTTAAATTTGTCGAACGGGTTGTTTACCGCGACGTAGACCAGGAGTTTCTTATTAAACAGCTCTTTAACCACGCTATAGGAATTATTAAAAAAATAATTATCCCTGCCTTGCAATAATACGTACCTGCTGTCGAAGCCAACGTCGAGGTTAAAACGGAAACCATTATCAGTGCGGTAATTTGACGACAAAAATATATGCCCCTGCTGGCCGCTGTTGGTATAAAAACTGCCGTTATAGGTTCCTTTTAACCATACCTGCAATAACTCCGTATTGAGGTTTAAACCCCATTTTTTTGATAAAGGATAATTGATATTGAGATCAGCCCCGAGGTTTCTGTCCTGTCCGACATTGGCAAAGGTTGTCGTGGTAACGTCGTTGGCGCCCAGGGTGGTCACGTTCTGGATGGTGTTATTGGAAAATGAATAGTGTGTGCTGATGTTGATGGAGCCTTTAGCAAAATTGCCATAACTCAACTCAAAATTGTTTGAGATAGCAGGCGTAAGTGCCGGGTTGCCTACAGTAATGTATTGCGGATTGGTCTGGTTAACAAAGGGGTTTAGCTGGGTAATGCCAGGGCGTTGTATCCGTTGCGTAAAGCCAAAGTTTAAACTACTGGTGGAATTTAAGTTGCACTGGACCGAGAATGAAGGAACAAGATTATTATAACCTCTATTTAACGTAGCGCCGACAGAAGAAAAATCGGCGTCGATATCAGTACGTTCAAAACGCAAACCGCCCTTAAAAACCCAATCGGTTAGGCTTACCTGGTACGAGTTATACAAACTGTAAACATCCTGGTGATAAGTGAAATCATTCGCCTGATCGGCTTCGTTGCTGTACTGACCGGATGAAGTATTTAGCGTATCGGTATAAAAATCGCTGAAATAATTTCTTAAGATCATTTTAGCGCCAGCCTCGATGGTAAGCATTTTTTGGGGATCGACATAGTCCAGTTGCGCCGTTTGCTCTTTCGTTCCCGCATTGTTGTACTGGCGGTAATCGGGCAGGCTAAAGTTGACGGTTTGGTCATTAGCTACATTATTAAACTGGCTGCTTGCCGAATTGCTGTACCGGTACGAGGCTGTAAATAATTCGTTTTTGTTGTGTTTAAAACTTAACTGGTAATCCAGGCCAATATCTGATCCGTGATTAGCAGCAGTTCCATTGTTTACCGTATGATAGGCTTGTGAGATAATGCTGTTCGCATCGCGCACCGTGGTGTACTGGTTATTCCCCTGGTTTCCGTTCTGTTCATTATAATTAAACCTGGCGCTCAGTAAATTCAGCGAATCTATTTCATAGCTCAGTTGGTTGCCGGTGAGCGTGTTATGGTTACCGGTAAAATTTGTACCTGCTTGCACCGTCGACGACGGGATAGGGCTGTAATAGCTGCTTAAATTTTCGAAGTCGGCGCCCAGGTATCTTCGTTCACCATTGCCGACAAAGCCGTTATACCCAAATTTACCCTCCTTTGCAGTAAGCCCTGCACTTGCCTGGTAACCATAAACGCTGTTGTAATTTAGTTTTACTATGGCATTGTATCCCTGGGCCGTGTTTTTTTTGGTGATGATGTTGATGATGCCGGCCAGCCCTTCGGCATCGTACTTTGCGGGTGGCGTTGTGATCACCTCGATCCTTTCGATATTGGAAGCCGGCATAGATTTTAAAATGTCCGACGGATTGCCCGCCATCAGGGCCGACTCTTTGCCGTTGATCAATATTTTATAGCTGCTACTGCCACGCAGTTTGATATTGTCGGAACCATCAACAGATAACAAGGGCACTTTGCGCATCATATCCAGCGCGGTGATCACCGGGCTTTCGGGGTCGGCCTGGACATTATAGACCAGCCGATCTACTTCCTGCCTTACGAGCGGTTTAACAGCGGTAACGGATACCCCGGCCAACTGCTTGCTGGAGGCGGACAAAATGATGTTACCTAAATCCACAACCGTATCTGCACCGGTAACCGGCAAAACCTTGTTATTATAACCCACAAAAGCCAACGCCAGCAGGTAGGGCTTACCGCCGGGAGCGGTCAACATAAAACTGCCGTCATTTTTTGATAGGGTGGCTTTAACCGACGATTTAGTAGTGGCATCCTGTAACGCTATTGTGGCATAACCTAAAGGGCTTTGTGTAGCCGAATCGATAATCCTTCCTTTTACGGTTAGGACATGAGGCGTTTGTCCCAAAACACCCAGGGCGGCAAAAGAAAGAAGAAATATAAGCAGCAGGTTTTTCATTTTTTTATTAAAAAGGCAATACAAAGCCGTGGCACCCGAACAGAGCGCTAATCAAGTCATAAATAATTCCCGGAAATCCGGATCAGCCTGATCTTATTTTTTTGGAATGCTGTCCGTTGGGCGCGTTCGTTGCAAGGCTGCTTTTTCTGCTTTCAACCGGTTTGCCACCGCAATTTCTCTGTTGAGTATATATTTTTTAAATTCCGGGGTTAGCGGTACCGCGCCGGGTTGATGGGTTGCCACGGCAAGTTCCCTGTCGTGTATATATTTTCTAAGCTCCGGGGATATCGGCACAGGTTCAATTTGAGTGGTTGCTGCACTTTCCGCTTTTTGCTGCTCCAGTATTCTCTTTTGGGCGGCACGCTCCTTTTGCTTTTTGAATATCTCGCCCCAGGGCTCCGAAGTAAGCGGTGTTGGTGCGATCCGGGTGATTGCTCCTCCCGTAATGCTAATTTCGGGAGATATTGCCGTTGGCGCTTTACTGGCAATTGATGCCATTTCGGAGCCGGGCCGCGCTGCAATAAACACGCTGCTCAGCAGCACTAACAAAGCTAAACCCGCCATTTCCAGCTTATTCAGCGATCGGTTTCGGTTTGCCGCCATTCGCTCCAGCCGCTGCAGCATACCGCCTTTTTTCCCGGTTAGTGCCAGTGCAAGGCCGGGGTTGGAAAGTGCGTATTCTTCAAAATGTACCAGGGCACTGATATATCGTACTTTGTTTTTAGTATAGCTGACGGCAACATCGTCACAGCAATGCTCCCTTTCGGCCCGAATAAGGGAAGACAGCCAAAGAATAGCCGGGTTGAAGAAGAATATTGTTTCCATACAGTTTTGCAACAGGTTTACCAGCGAATCCTGCCGGCGGATATGGGCCAGTTCGTGCAGCAGGATGGCTTCCACTTCCTGCGCGTTCAAGGCATTTATCATACCAACCGGTATCAGGATCAGCGGTTTCAGGTAGCCGATAGCGACCGGAACTTTGATGATGGCCGACTCCAGCAGGGACACCGCCCGTTTAATACCCATTGTTTGGGCGAACACGTTTACTTTTTGCTCCCAATCGGCAGCAATACGGCCAACCTTTGTCTTTTTCAAACGTTCGAGTGCATAAAAACCAAACAGCATTTTAAAGCTGCGTGCACACACCACGATTAACCAGATTAAAACAATAATGCCGGCGTGGTTTTGGATATACAGGAGATTATAATTTAGCAGTTCCCATAAATCTGCGGGGCCGGCGCTATTGTTAGGTGTAATTGGATCAATATAAGGCGCGCTGGTTAATGAAGCAACCAGCGTGAAAAGGAAAGTAATAGAGAAAAGATACAACAGGCCAACCAGCCAGCGGTAGCGTTTAGCCGCGCTTGACTTCCGGGTAAACAGCATCACCAGGCCGGTAAGGATTGCCAGCATAAGCCCCTGCCACAGAGAATTGATCAGCGTTCGGCACAACGCCTGGGCCACGTTTTCAGGCAGTAATTGTTGCAGGTTGGTTCCCATGTTTTCCGATTAAAAACTATTCTTCATTTTCCAGTCTATCCAGCAGGTCGCGCATTTTTTTCAAATCCTCTTTACTTGTTTTTTTGTTGCCCGCCAGCTGCATCATCAGGCTAGCCGCCGAACCATTGTACAAGTTATCCAAAAATTTATCCAGCAAGTACTCCCTGGTTTTATTTTCATCTTCCACCACGTGGTAAATGTGCTGCATCTTGCTCTCATCCCGCTTCAGGATGCCCTTATCTACCATTAGCTGCATCAGCTTCAGCGTAGCGGTATAGTTTAATTCGCGGATTTTATTGATCTCCTCCATTACCAAACGAACCGGAGATGGCCCGTGTTCCCACAATACCTTCAATATTTCCAGCTCCGATTTTGTCGGCTCTATCTTTTTAGTTTCGCCCGCTTTTGGTTGATTCATCATACAAACCTACAATTTTTTTTGTACCTACAAAATTTTTTGTAGGTTTATGGTAAAAATAAATTAAATGCGCCTTTTTTAAACACAAGCCCGTGTGTCTGTCGCTCACATCTTAACGTCCGTAACGCGAGTGGTTTTGCTCATCATTAGTAGGTGGTTTTTAAAGGACGTTCCGGGTTAGTACAGACTATTAAGGAGCCGATCATACAAACATGGCAAGCCAGGCCTGAGAAACCGCTTTTGTTGTTTCAGTTCGCCTTTTCACATCGAAAACGTATTTTAGCTCCTCAAACCATCCCGTGGACGATCAAGCCCTTTCAACCCGCACACCCGCACAATACCGGCTCAGCGCTGCTATCTTCTTTTTTATCTCCGGCTTTGGCTATTCAACCTGGGCCTCCCGCATACCCAGCATCCAGCAAAAGCTGCACATGGATGCGGCGCAGTTGGGCACCGCTTTGCTTGCCTTGCCCGTTGGGCTCATGCTCACCATGCCCTTTACCAAATGGTTGTTAACCCGGTACAGCAGCAGGGCGGTTATGCTTTTTGGCTCCCTGTTTTTATGTGTCATTTTAATATTGGTGGGCTTTGCGGCCAGTTATTGGCAGCTGCTGGTGCTGTTACTTTTTTTTGGTTCGGCACGCAATTTAATGACGCTGTCCATCAATACCCAGGGGGTAACGGTGCAGGCGCTTTACCCCAAATCCATTATGGCGGCATTTCATGGCATCTGGAGTCTGGCCTGTTTTGCCGCTGCCGGGCTTAGCCTTATACTGGTATCTTTTAATGTGGCGCCCGCTTACCAGTTTACAATCGTTAGTTTGGTGCTGGCGCTTGTGAGCCTTTATTTTATTCGCGACACGATAAACCAGCAGCCCGATCCGCAGCAAATATTGCAGGAGCAACTGTCTTCGCCCTGGTGGCTGCGCGCCTATGCGCTGCCCGACAGGTACCTGCTAAAATTTGCGTTCATCTGCTTTGCCTGCATGGCCTGCGAAAACACGATGTACGACTGGAGTGCCGTTTATTTTCAAAAACAGGTTAACCCCGACAAGGTCATGTATACTGCCGCACTGGTGCTTTACCTCACCGCAGTTACCATTGGCCGGTTTTTCGGCGACAGAATAGTGAATGTCATTGGCATAAAAAAGGTGCTCAAAATCAGCGGGATCCTTATTTTTTGCGGGCTGGCCATCACTGTGGCCCTGCCTTATATGGTTACCGTGGCCCTGGGCTACATATTGGTTGGCTTCGGCGTATGCTGCGTGGTGCCCATGGTATTCAGTTTGGCCGGCAAATCAAAAAACATGAGCAGTTCCTCGGCACTGGCTTCCATTTCGACGGTTGGCTATATGGGGTTCATCATCATCCCTCCTTTTGTAGGCTATGTTGCAAAGGCGGCAAACCTGCGATGGTCATATGGCATCGTTACCTTCTTTGGCCTACTCATCGTTTACCTGGTTTCGCTGATAAAAGAAGACAGCCGCGAGGACGATGCCGCCGTTGCCGCTATGCCTGAATAAGCGATAATGCTTTAAGCATTTGCTAATAGAAAACTTTTCTTGTCAATTAAATGTTAACAAAAAGTAAATAAATGTATATTTGTTTATAGCTGCAACATTAAAACTTGTTGATTTGTTAATATGCTCCGAACGACGTCGAAAAACAACCACCTGCCTACCTATGCCATTGTTGAACTGTTAATGCGGCTGGAACAATACGATAACGGGATAGGCAGTTATAAAGATCATCGCCTGAAACGCGCCGAAGTGCTGGTAAAAACAACAGGCGGGGTGATCAGTTTCCCCGAAACACTCATCATGCAGCAATTTGAAAACCCCGATCTGATCAACGACAATCTATTGCTGGAAACCATCTCCACTTTTAAGCCGATCAGTTAGCTTGTTACTTTTTATGCAGCTCGTAAACATCGTCCACATCCCTGATCAATAAAGTTTGCCCATCTTTTGCGAATTCGAAGAAAAAACCAAAGGCCACATTCCAGAACTCATGATCGGACAGGGCGACCAGTTGGAACGGCTGCGCCCTGGTGGTCAACAGCAACTTACCCCCATCTATTGTATTCGTCACCTGCATATTGCCATCGGCTGAACTATAATTGCCCGTGTAATTGTTCAGCGTTTGCTCTGCTACCGCAGCCTGCTTAAAAGTAGGCAGGGCACATGGCAGGTTAAAACAAATCTTAAAAATATCGTCCAGTATTGCGGCCTTGGGGTACACCTCTCCATTGGTGCAATAGGCTATTGCAAGCTTATTTTCCGGGTAGTATTGTAGCGAAGCGCCAAATCCTTCAGTTTTGCCATTGTGCCCAAACCCATCGTGATGCTCATCTCCGTAAGGAAACATGCCCCTGCCGTAACCGTCCTTCATGGTCTTCATCACATCCAGGCTTCGCCGGCTGATCAGTTGTCCGGCGAACAAGGCATTAATAAACTTAAGCATATCCGGCGGTGTGGAAATAATGGCGCCTGCGCCGCTGAAGTTATCCAGGTATGCCGCTTTGTCCTGTTTCCAGTCGTTATTAAAGTATTTATATGAAATAGCTTCGCCGGGCTGAAAACCGGGCTTCTCTCCATAATAAGTGTGGTTGAGGCTGATTTTCCTGATGATCTTTTCGGTTACGACATTTTTATACGGCTCGCCGTAAACTTTTTCAACAATGTACCCCAACAGCAAATAATTGGAATTGTTATAGTCGGCTTTGGCATCCGGCTCAAAATCCGGTTTCTGGTTCCTGATCATGCCCAGCAACTCGTCATGTGTTTTGGGTTGATCTTTCCAATTATCGTAGCCGGTATTATTGGTAAAATTAGCCAAACCGCTCCGGTGGCCCAGTAATTCAGCAATAGTTATTTTCCCCGCGTTCGGCATTTGCGGGAAGTATTTGCCTAGCGTATCGGCCGGCGATAGTTTCCCCTGATCAATCAACTGATAAACCAGCACAGCAGTAAACATTTTGGTGATAGAACCAATGCGGTATTCGGTTTGTGCCGTCTGATCTTTGCCGAATGGACGCTGATACACTACCTTCCCGCCAAAGGATATGGCCAGGCTCCCGATAGCAAGGTTATGGCTGGCAAGGTTATCAAACAGGCTATCCATTTTAGCCCGGTTAAATGATTGGGCAGAAGCAGAAAAAGCCAAAAGCAGGCCGGTAGCAAACAAGGCAGCAATTCGTTTCATGGCAGATAATTTATTGCCGTTAAGATGCAACAAATTTTGTAAACACACATCAAAAAATACCGGAATTCGCGCCGGAACAATTAGCTGTAAATCAAAGACCAGCTGTCGCATAGCCCCAATCAGATCAACGACAATCTTCTGCTGGAAACCATCTCTTCCTGTAAACCTTTGGTATAGCAGGCTGCAGCTGGCCTCCTGGTATTTCTAAAAAAATATAACGGGGTTTTTCAAATGATAGTTATCTTTATATTGTCCATATAGGTCCCGTTTTACCTTTTGTTTCCCGCCTGGCTGCCGGTCCAGGATTTTGCTTTTTTTCCTTGGCTTACGTGCTGTTTAATTTGTCGCCCGGACGACAGTAAAAAATTTTATTTTCGATATAGTACTACTTGCCCGCTCGTCCGACAATTGAGCAAATTAACCAATTAACAGCTTATTAAATCCAGGTAAGGGCGGAGCAAGCGATCGGGGCTAAAATGGCTTCCCGCTCTTCCTGGTAAATTTTAAAACCCACAAATAAAATCTATATAAGATTATGAAAAAGATTATTTTACCATTAGCAATCCTCCTGATGTTTATTCAGTCGACTGCTTTTTGCCAGAATGGCGACCCGATAAGTACTGCGGTGTCGAACCTGAAAACACTGCTCACCGATCACATGACCGAAAAGGCATACCTGCATTTCGACAGGCCTTACGTTTGTTACGTTGCGGGCGAATCGGTTTACTTCAAAGCCTATGTTTTTATGGGCGAGCGGCACGAACCTTCAACCATCAGCAGTGTTTTGCACGTCGACCTGGTGGATAAAAACGATGCCGTGCTGCGCACCGTTTCGCTTCAACTGGTGGGCGGCACCGGCTGGGGTGATTTTTCGTTGCCCGACTCGCTGCCAAAGGGCGTTTACCGGGTAAGGGCGTACACCCAATGGATGCGGAACGCAAAGAATCCTAACTATTTCGATCAGGCTTTATCAGTAAGTACCGTAAACGGCGTCGACCGGGTTGCCGGCAATACAGCGCAGGGTTTAAAGCCCGATCTGCAGTTTTTCCCCGAAGGCGGCAGCCTGGTGGCCGAAGTGCCCTCAAAAGTTGCGTTTAAGGCGATTGGCACCAATGGCCTCGGTGTAAATGTTAAAGGGGTGGTGGTTGACAATGAGCACCAGGAAGTAGCGAAAATTAGTTCGGCGCACCTGGGCATGGGCGAATTTAATTTTATACCCGAACTGGGTAAAACTTACCAGGCGATGGTAACTTTTGCCGATGGTTCGCAATATACTTTGCCGCTACCTGCCATTCAGCAAAAAGGGATATCATTAGGTGTAAATACCGACGACCCCAGCAAGCTTTCCATCACCATACGGGCAAACCGCCCCTATTATAAGGAAAACGTCAATAAGAAATATGAGCTTTTAATTTACTACTCGGGCGCGCTAAAGCACTACTCCCCTGTTTTGGATAACTCCATCCTCGGGCTCGACCTGCCGGCCTCCGGTTTTCCAACCGGGATCGTAAAAATTACGCTGTTGTCGGAAACCGGCGAACCGCTGAACGAAAGGCTTGTATTTGTTCAAAACCCCGATCTGTTAAATCTTTCCCTATCGGGCAATAAGCCGGTTTATGCCACCCGCGAAAACGTATCGTTAAACCTGAACGCAAAAGGCAAAGACGGCAGCCCGGTAAACGGATCATTTTCGGTGTCTGTTGTTGACGAGAGCAAAATTTTGGTGGATGAAAGCGAGGAAAACTCCATACTTTCTTATACGCTGCTTACCTCGGAACTGAAGGGACGCATTGAAAAACCGAACTTTTACTTTACCAATACGAACAGCGAAACCCGCACCGACCTGGACATGCTGATGCTTACCCAGGGTTTCCGGAGGTTTGACTGGAGGGAACTGGAAAATGGCAACATGCCGGCCGCAAGCCTGGCCTTTACCGCCGAAAAAGACATGAATATTTCTGGCAGCCTTACAACCAAATCCGGCGACCCTGTGCCAAATTGCCTGGTAACTTTATTTCCTCAGGGGTCCAGCGGCGGTACACCGTTAGTTCAAACTACCGATAACGCCGGCAAATTCAGCTTCCCCAATGTATTTGTAACTACGGGGATGAAGTTTATCCTTAAAGCACAAACGTCCGCACGGAAAAATCTCGTTTTAACCATCGACAAACCGGGAGCCGGGCCGGAAATCACCGCCGCTAACCCGCTTGACACAAAATATAATGCAGGCGCTGATATCCTGGCTTCGCTGCAAAACAATGCCGGACAAGGCATGCTGACTGCGAGCAACAGTGCAACAGTTCTGGCCGTCAAACCCGAAAAAGCTAATGCTTCGTCATCAAAATATAACTACCGCTCGTCAGTTATCGGCGGGCCGGGCCATGCGGATTATGTGGTGCTCGGCGATCAACTTAAAAACATTTCAAGCCTCTCATTGGGTTTGCAGGGACGGGTACCGGGATTGGTATTTAGCAGCGGCGTTCCCTACCTCAGTTCCGGTATGACCCTTTCGTCGGGCACCCAGGGGGCAAATTCTATGCTGGTAATGATTGACGGCACAGACATGGGCGTCGGTTATGTTGTCGATCTTGTAAATCCGACCGCTGTGGAGGCCGTTGAAGTGCTAAAAGGCAACAATGCTTCTATCTATGGTTCGGAAGCCGGCGCGGGTGTTCTGGTGATCACTACCCGGACGACTTATGGCGAAGACCAGCCCATCAGCAAAGAAATGTCGCCCGGGATTTTCTCCATCGAACCCACCGGTTTCTATAAGGCCCGGGAGTTTTATTCACCAAAATATGATGCGCCAAACAATAGCAAAATCGCCGATAACCGCACCACCATTTTCTGGAAACCCGACCTGGTAACTGATTCGGGCGGCAATACATCGTTCAGTTTTACCAATTCTGACGGAAAAGGCAGCTACCGTGTTGAAATACAGGGCGCTGACAGCAAAGGGAACATCGGGATGCAGGTGCTTCGCTATAAGGTGCAATAACCACAAATTCTTTACTTTACTTCCAATATTGAGAGGCTATTGGGTACGCTGCAAGGTGTATTCAATAGCTTATTTTTTGCCGGTTATCAGCGGCTTATTTTATAAACCAACAGCGCCGCCGGCTGATCACCCGCCGCCCGCGCAGCAATCAAAAATAAACCCGGTTCCGGAACCACCAGGGATGTACGCGCACCGCCGCGGGTGGTAACATTGGCGATGCGGGTGTAGCTGGTGTCGCCGCTTTGCCGAAAGATGTTCACAGCACCACCGCCGCCGCTGACGAAGATCTGCCTGGTCGATCGGTCCCAATACAGATCATCCACATCGCCCACCATAGGCGCGCTGAAGAGTTCCTTCCCTGTTTCACTATCATAAACGACAAGTATGGCGGGTACACGATAGCCCACAATAATACGGTGCTGATCCTTGTCATATGCCATCGGGAAATTAGCGCGCGGGAACAATTTAGACCACCGGGCCGATAATTTTAACAGCTTCAGGTCGACAGCGCCTATCATGCCAGCCCCCGGAAGATTTACCCACAATTTATTCGCGCTGACATCAAACTGGAACGACTCCGGGTGGGCCGGTAAAGTAATGTCGCCAACCTGCTTATGGCTCGCCGCGTCAATAATGGCTATACCGCCGCTGCCATAGCCCACATATATCCGGTCGGCGTCCACATCATAACGTACATCATCTGCATCGTCATTAAATTTAATGCTGCCTGTCTTTTTTAAAGTAAGCGCATTGTAGAAACCACATTCGCCGGTACCGCCGTTGGCAACAAATAGCTCATCGTGCCTCACGATATAGGCCACACCCTGCGGTTCGTCCAACCCCTTTATGCTGCCGGTTACCTTACCACTTTTCAAATCAACCACTTCCAGCGTGTTGTTGCCCAAAGCTGCAACAAAGGCTACCTGGTCTTTTACATTTACGTCGATATGATCTATTCTTCCCTGCACATTTTGCAGGGCGATCTCTTTTTCAAGGGTCAAAAATTGTTTGCCGTATTCCTGCGCCTGGCAGCCGCTGAAAGTTGTAATGCCAAAAAAAAATAGCAGGATCAAGCGATGACGTAGCATATCGAAGATTTGATGGCAAATTTACGCGATCATTCTATCAACTTTCTGTATTTATTCAAAGTCGCGTTATCTTATAACTTTGTCCGGTATGAAATGGATCACCCGTGAACATCCAAAGATCGACCGCATTGCCTGTCCGTGGCTGATCATTCGATTTATTGATGCGGATGCCGAAATTATTTATGTTCCGTTTGATGAAGTGATGGCCAGGGCAAATGAATTAAACGCCACGCCATTTGATTTGCCCGGCGTGGAATACACCCATTATGACGACCAATGCACATTTGATTATTTTATAAAAAAACACCAGTTAAAAGACCCTGCGCTCGACCGCATAGCATCCATTGTACGCGGCGCCGATACCGACCGGCATGACTTTGCCCCGCAATCCGCCGGGCTGGAGGCGATCTTTTCGGGCCTGGCCTATAACATTAAAAACGACCGCGAGCTGCTTGAACTGGGCATGACGATATACGATGGGCTGTACAGCTGGGCCAAACACCTGCACCAGTTGAAGCACACACAGGGCAGCGCGGAAGAACGAATGCTGCTGGAGGTATTCAACAAATACATCAAACAAAACAGCTCGAAAAAAGCGCCGGCCTGGGCAAAGGAGTTAAAAGAGATGATACAGGACCAACTGGATACTAATATGGCGCTCAGCCTGCAGCAGGCATCCGATGAACTGGCCATCAACCCGGCCTATTTATCCCGCGAGTTTTCCAAATACTTCGATAACCTTTCTTTCGGCGATTATATCCGCAAACTTCGTATCGATAAAGCAAAGCACCTGATGGATACCACAGCCTATTCGTTAACGGAAGTCGCCTACCTTACCGGCTTTTCCGACCAAAGCCATTTCACAAGGATATTTAAAAAGCAAACCGGGCAAAATCCTTCCTCCTACAACAAAAGTGCAAAAGGTAAAAAGGATACCAAATAGTCAAATACATGCTATTTTAAAGGGCTGGTGTTGGGTAGTATTGCAGCACACCGGCGTCAACCGCTAGACACGCTGAAAAGACCGCGGCCGCATTAAATAAAGTGTTTTTATGACTGAAACCCAAAAGCCGGTCTTCTCGCTGTTTGATATCACCAAATATTATTTAAAGCTTGGCACCTGGGGTTTTGGCGGCCCGGTGGCGCTGGTGGGCTACATGCACCGCGACCTGGTTGAAGATAAATGCTGGCTAACCGAAGAGGAATACAAAGAGGGCCTGGCCCTGGCCCAGCTGGCGCCGGGTCCACTTGCGGCGCAATTGGGCATTTACATCGGGTTTATCGGGTATGGCATATTGGGCGCCACACTCGCCGGGCTGGCGTTTGTGCTGCCGTCGTTTGTAATGGTGGTTTTGTTGGGCATGGCTTACAAACTCTACGGCGGCCTTGCCTGGATGCAGGCGGTATTTTATGGTGTTGGCGCTGCGGTTATCGGCATCATCGCTATAAGCGCGTACAAACTCACTATAAAATCCATCAGCAAACTGAATTTTGAGGCGGTTAAAGCTAAATGGCTGCTGTGGCTTTTTTATATGTTCGGGATAGCCATCACCGTCATCACGCAAAAAGAAGAGATATTATTATTCCTGGCCTGCGGCATGCTCTACATGTTTATAAAAGCGCCGCCGAAATGGCTAAAAAAGCCCGCCGTTTTACCTGCCGCCATTTTGATGGGCACAGGCTTCTGGAAATACGACGACAAGACCCTGCTGGATATCGCCTGGTTTTTTTTGAAAGCGGGCGCGTTTGTATTTGGCAGCGGATTGGCTATTGTCCCTTTTTTGCACGGCGGAGTGGTAAAGGAGTTTGGCTGGCTGAATGAACACCAGTTTGTTGATGCGGTGGCCGTGGCCATGATCACGCCGGGGCCCGTAGTTATCACCGCCGGATTTATTGGTTACCTGGTTGCCGGCTTTCCCGGCGCCTGTGTGGCAGCTTTAGCAACTTTTCTGCCTTGTTATATTTTCACCATTGCTTTGGCGCCTTCCTTTAAAAAGATCGCAAAAAACACCAGCATCAAAGCTTTTGTCGATGGCATAACCGCATCGGTGATCGGGGCATTAGTGGGCTCGGTCGTTATCATTGGATTGAGGTCAATCATTGATTTACCCACTGCGCTGATCGCGATAGCGGCCGTCCTGGCGCTCATCTACATCAAAAAAATGCGGGAGCCCTATATCATCGGGATAGCAGCGGCAATCGGCCTCATAATTAAACTCCTCTGATAACTTCCCCAATACGCTGATAACACGGCCGGATAAATAAATTATTTCCATAGTACCTATTTGGCATTCATCCGACTATTGTCCGATATTCGTCAAGCCATTCCTGTTTATTTGAGCAGATGACCATAATGCTTCAAATTTATAACCAATGAACCGAATAAATAACCTGATGAAAAAGACTTTATCGCTATTGGGCATGCTACTGCCACTGGCCTGTTTTGCCCAGGTGGTAATTACCGGCAGGGTGCTGAACCAGGCCGATACCAAACCCCTGGCTAACGTGAGTGTGTTTTTAAACAATACCACCATCGGCGACAAAACCACCTCAGGCGGCACATTTACACTGCACAATGTAAAGCCGGGTAAGTACGAGCTGGTTATTTCGATTATTGGTTACGATACTTATCAGCAACCGGTCATTGTTGGCTACAACAACCTGGAATTGCCCGATATCACCCTTTTTCCGAAAGCCATCGGTTTAAGCGAAGTAACCATTAAATCCCATCAGAACCCACACCGGGCAGCCGACCTGGAAATGTTTAAGCGCGAGTTTTTAGGCACATCGGTGCGCGCCAGGGAATGTACGATATTAAATCCCCAGGCACTTACTGTTGAATACAATGATACGACGAGCACCTTCACCGCCTCGTCCGACGGCTTTTTGGAGATAGAAAATGCCGCGCTGGGCTACAATATCAAATATAGGATCGCAAAATTTTTTATGCGGATCAACAGTGTCAATCAAAAAAATGTCTTCTTCCAGGGCTCGGTTTTTTTTAGCGAGATGAAAGGCACTCCCGCGCAGCAAAACAACTGGGAAATAAACCGGCAGGAGGCCTACGATAACTCACCGATGCACTTTTTGAGGGCAGCACTTGCCGACAAACTGGACAGGGAGGGCTTCAGGGTTCAGCAATATGCTATCTACGCAAATCCGGAAAGGCCGGCTGATAGTTTGATAAACACAAAAATAGCATACTATAAGGGCTTGAAATCACTATCCGGCGATGAGAAAGATAGTTTGTCGCTGTGGAATAAACGATTGAAGCTGCCGCCTACGTTGGAAAAACTAATGCCGTGGCCACTTTCTAAACAGGATATGATCGAGACAACCAGCCGGCCGGGTGTGTACCTGCTCAATTGCGACAACGATGGGTTATATGTCGATTTCAGTAAAACGCACAAGTACCGCACCAGCGATAATATCAACTATGCGTATAATGATTTTAATATCGAAAATACACTCATAAAATTCAACGGCTCCAACGCTCTGTTTGACGGGAACGGCATCATCTCTGACCTCGGTTCAGTGTCGTTTGTGGGCGCCTGGGGCAAAAACCGGCTCGCGGAATTTTTACCATACGACTACGCCCCCCTGCAAAATAACTTGCAGGCCAATGACGACGAACGTATGGTGGCCGGATTAGAGAAATACCTTGCAGATCACCCGGTTGAAAAAGCTTACCTGCAATTTGATAAGCCTCATTACGCAGCCGGCGACACCATTTACTTTAAGGCCTATTTAACCGCCGGTGAGCAGCACAAGTTGAGCGGCCTGAGCGGTATTTTACACGTCGACCTCATCAACACCAAAAATAAAATTGACCAATCGATCAAACTCCAGCTCGACAGCGGCCTGGCGCACGGCGATTTTGCCTTGCCCGATTCGCTGCCAGCCGGGAATTATCGCATCAGGGCCTATACGCAATTAATGCGCAACTCTGATGAAACCGCCTTTTTTGATAAGATCATCCCCATTGGATCAACAAAACCCATAAAGATACCTGAAAACCTGGCAAAAAAACCGGCACAGCAGGGGCTTAAACCCGATTTGCAATTTTTCCCCGAGGGGGGGCCTGGTGGCTGGCATCAGATCCAAAGTCGCCTTTAAAGCTATCGGCATAAACGGGCTCGGGGCCGAGGTCAATGGGGCGATAGTGGACAATGATAACCACGAGGTGGCAAAATTCGAATCGGCGCACCTGGGCATGGGCTGCTTTTATATCACACCTGCCGATGGAAAAACCTATAAGGCAAAGGTTACTTATTCAAACGGCATCCAGGATTTGATCGAACTGCCGAAAGTGTCCGGCAGCGGAATAACCTTATCCCTTAATAATGATTCCATCCCGAAAGCAGCAGTGCGCATTGAAGCCAGCGCGGATTATTATCGTCAAAATCGGGGTAAAACTTATTCACTGGTCATTTATACCATGGGCGTTGCAACTACCGTAAACTGCAAGCTGGATAGCCCGGTAGTAAAACTGGATATTTTAAAAAGAAAACTGCATACAGGGGTGGCTGTCGTCACTTTATTTTCCCCCACAAACGAGCCCTTGAGCGAACGCCTGCTTTTTATCCAAAATTACGACCAGTTAAACCTCAGCGTGAGCAGTAAAAACAGTTATGCTAAACGCGAGCATGTAAATATCAAACTTAACGTGCTTAACCGGCGGGGCGAGCCGTCAAACGGTAGTTTCTCGGTAGCGGTGACCGATGAAAGCAAAGTTGGTGCACAGGATAGCAGGGCCGACAATATCCTTACCAATTTATTGCTTACCTCGGACCTGAAAGGTTACATTGAACAGCCCGATTATTATTTTGCCGATACCAGCGCCCAGGCAAGGCAAAACCTCGACCTGGTAATGCTGACCCAGGGCTATCGCCGGTTTGAATGGAAAAAGATATTAGACAGCGCCCTTGACAGCAAACCTGCATACCAGCCCGAAAATGGCCTGAGCATTGCCGGGCTGGTAAAAAATATATCCAATAAACCGGTTGCGGGCGGCAGCATTAATTTATTTCAGCCAATTGGCGGGCTGTTTTTAAGCGCCCGTACCGATGACAAAGGCATGTTTCGTTTTGCAAACCTGGTTTTTACCGATACTGCACATTTGGTATTGAGCGCCGCAAAGGCAAATGGCAAAAACACGACACAAATTTCATTGTTGGATGATAATAGCGAAAGGCCGCCGGTGCACGCTTATAAATGGCTGGGGCCACAACTGTTTAATGATAGCACCATGGCAAGCCATGCGGCGAATGATATGGCTGCACAAAAAGCGGCACTTGCTTATCTTAACGGCAAGGGCGTGGTGCTTAAGCAGGTAAATATCCAATCAAAAAAGCCCGACAATCAGTACCGTACACAAAGCCTTGCGGGACCCGGCGGCGCCGACCAGGTGGTACATGCAGATAAACTGGATAAAATTGGCGGAACACTTACAACCAAACTGGCAGGGCAATTCCACGGCCCCATGGGATTTAAAATAACAGAGGGAATAATGCCGGGGGCTGATAGTGGTTGACGGGGTTGAGGAGGATACTTCGTTTAGCATTAACACAATTCCTGGTGAACAGGTTGAAACCGTTGAGCTGCTGGAATATGGAAGCGCTTCGATGTATGGTGTAGAGGGTGGTCATGGCGTATTGGTTATTACCACCAAACAAGGCGCTGGATTGAGTTACAGGGATGTTACGGCCATGGGCGTGCTTCCGGTTGACCTTGTTGGCTATTACAAAGCGCGGGAGTTCTACTCGCCAAAATATGAACCTGTGCCTGCCGGTGAAAAACAAGCCGATCTCCGCTCAACTGTTTATTGGGAGCCCGACCTGCGAACCGACGAAAACGGCAACGCCTCGTTCGACTTTTATAACGCCGATGGCACAGGCAATTACAAGGTAACTGTTGAGGGCATTGATAAAGACGGCAATATAGGCAGGCAGGTATATTTTTATGAGGTAAAATGACACAGGATGAAATGGCTGATTTCAAAATGGCAATTATTGTTCCTGGGCAGCCTCTTTTGCGCCGCGGCTCAGGCACAGGGAAACGATGCGTCGAAAAAGATCATCGATAAGCTTTCGCAATTTGAAGCAAATTATCCCGCCGAAAAAGCCTACCTGCAATTCGACAAGCAGTATTACGCCGCAGGAGATACCATCTATTTTAAAGCTTACGTAACCGCAGGCGGCCTTCATAAACTGAGCAGCCTGAGTGGCGTTTTGCATGTGGAGCTTATCAATACCAAAAACAAGATCGACCAATCGATCAAACTACAATTGGACGGCGGCCTGGCCTGGGGAGATTTCGCCCTGCCCGATTCATTGCCCGCGGACAGTTATCGCATTAGGGCATACACCCAATGGATGAGAAACGATGGCGACTTTGGCTTTTTTGAAAGGGTTATCCCCATTGCATCGGTTAATGCGGCCAAAGTGCCGGAAAGCGGGGGCAAACAACCGCCCCTAAATTTTAAGCCCGATATTCAGTTCTTCCCCGAAGGCGGCGGCCTCATTGCCGGTATTAACACAAAAATTGTCTTTAAAGCCATCGGGGCAAATGGGCTGGGTATCGATGTAAGCGGCGTGGTTGTCGATAGTGACCATAAACAGGTCGCTGCATTTGCGTCCGCACATCTCGGCATGGGCTTTTTTTATTTCACACCTGCACCGGGGAAAACTTATGCCGCAAAAGTAACCTACAGGGGCGGATTACACGACGAGGTTAACTTACCTGCGACCGAAACTGAGGGAATAAGCCTGTCGGTCGATAATGACTCCCTGCCAAAAGCGACCGTTACGCTCAGTACTAACGAAACTTATTTCAATCGACACAAAGGAAACGCCTATACTTTAATGATCTATTCGGGCGGGCTGATCAGTACTGTAGATTGCAAATTGGATAGCGTTGTAACCAGGCTGGATATTTTGAAGCGGAAACTCAACACCGGGATAGCAACGGTTACCTTGTTTTCGGCTGCCGGTGAGCCTTTATGCGAAAGATTGTTTTTTGTACAGAACTATGACCAATTGACGCTAAATGCGGGCAGCGATAAAACCCATTACACCAAAAGGGAGCAAGCAACAATTAAACTGAACGTTGTAAACCGCAAAGGAGAACCTGCTGAAGGGCATTTTTCAGCGTCGGTGATCAATGAAAGCCTGGTTCCCGAAGTCAATGGTAATGAAGATAATATTTTATCGAACCTTTTGCTGACGTCGGACCTAAAGGGGCACGTCGAACAGCCCGGTTATTATTTTGCTGACACAGGCTATGTGGCCCGGGCAAACCTGGATCTGCTGATGCTTTCCCAGGGCTACCGCAAGTTTCAATGGAAACAGGTGCTCGATACGGCGCAACGCACTTTAGCACTTCAGCGCGAAACGGGGATAACCATTTCGGGCCGGGTGGATAACCTGTCAGGTAAACCGATAGCCCGCGGGTTGATTAACCTGATTCCGTCGCGGGGCGTTGGGCTGCTAACGGCGTCGACTAGCGACGAAGGCTTATTTACGTTTTCAAACCTTTCGTTCACCGATACCGCGCACTTCGTATTGAACGCTGTAAACAGCAAAGGAAAAAATTCCACCCAAATAACCTGGTTTAACAACGACCAATACAAGCCTGCTGTAAGGCCTTATCCGTTTACAGGTTTACCCCTATTGAACGACACGGCACTTAATGCTTATGCTGTAAATGAAAAAATGGAGCAAAGGGAAGTGGCAAATTATACCAGGGGCAAAGGCGTTATGCTGAAGCAGGTGAATGTTCATGAGAAAAAACCGGACAATCAGTATCGTACCCTCAGCCTGGCCGGGGCGGGAGGCGCGGACCAGGTAATGCACGCCGATGAAATTGAGCAAATACAGGGCTCGTTGATTACCAGCCTGGATGGCCGGCTGCACGGTATAACATTTTTGGGCGTTCCTCCTAATCAAGCTCCATTCCTTACAGGGATAGGGATAAGGGCGCCAATGCTTGTTATTATTGACGGCACGGAGTCTTCACCTAATGCCTTATACGGTTTTATTGCGAACGATATTGAAACAGTAGAAGTGTTGAAATATGCCAGCGCGAGTATTTATGGCGTGGGAGCAGGTCACGGTGTTTTAATAGTTACCACAAAACAAACCCGTCAACTCCAGCAGAAAGATGTAGTTTCCATCGGCGTTTTACCCATTAAAGTGATGGGCTTTTACAAAGCCCGGATATTCTACTCGCCGAAGTACAATACCCCGGCAACTTTAACCGGTAAAAAGCCCGATCTCCGCTCCACCATTTATTGGAACCCTGAAATAAAAACCGATGCGGCCGGGAATGCAGGCTTTGATTTTTACAACGCCGATAGCCCCGGCACTTACAAGGTTACCATTGAGGGTATTGATAAAGATGGGAACCTGGGCAGGCAGGTTTATAGGTATACGGTAGAATAACGTAGAGACGCGATACTTCGCGTCTCCCACAGACAGGTAGCCGGCTTACCCTCAAATCGCTGCCTATCAACGGCAGACGCGACGTATCGCGTCTCTACGATAAAAATTATTTCGCAATCAAATACACCCGCCCCAGCGTTTGCAGCCGCGTGTCCTTATTGATAAAAGCAGGCAGTATATTTTCCTTAGGATAATCCACAAATGTGTGCACTATTTTGAACTTTGCATGGCGGTGGTTCAAATCATTCATCGTTTGCTGGTTTACATAAAAAAGCGAAGGGTCAGCCGGGGTAAAGCTGCCGAAAGCGTCTATCGGTACCAGTTCGATGGGTCGTGTACAATAAAACTGGAAAATATTGTTTTCATCGTTCAGCGCGTAAACGCGGGTATTGTAAAACTCTTCCTGGTTAATGTACTCCGCTGCGGCTATCTGCCCTTTATAGGGCGCAATTTCGCTCACCAATACGGTATTCACGTAAAATCCGGCAGACAAAACAGCAATGCAACTTAAAAGGAAAACACGTTCTGCGTTCGGACCGATCTTTACAACCACCAGCGCAGCCGCTAATCCAAACAAAAGCACACCGGTAATAATGTAAAAGTTGTCAGACGGTTTGAGCAGTACATTCAGCACAATAACCAATACCGGCAGCAGGATGATAAATAACCACTGGCTGATCAGCCTGAATTTTGTACCAAACCTGCTTAACTGCGCCACGCACACCGGCGCGGTAACTACAGCGAACAACGGAAAAACAGCATTGGTATAAAAAGGCAGTTGAAACCTCGATACAGAAAATAGCAGCAACAGCAGCAAACCACCGCTCAGTGCAAAATACTCGGGCTGCATTTTATGCTTCCAGGCCGATTTGATCTGTTCAAAAACAGCATAATAAAACAACAGGCACCAGGGCGCAAAAGCCCAAAGCAGCGTATGCCCGTAAAACAAAATATTACCCGGCGTTTTGCGGCTGATAGGGCCATTATTGGCAAAGCGGCCGAACTGGCTGTCCCACAAAAACCAGCGGATACCCGATACACCCTGCCGGCCAAAAACCGTTTTTTCGGGATGCAGGTCAAATTGCACATACAGGGCGTAAAACTCGGGCAGGGTAAAAATAAAGTAAGCAAGCCCAGCCACAGCCACTTAAGCCGGAAAATACTTTTGAATTGCCTTTGAAACAACAACTGGCCCAGTAAGGCCCCGTAAATAGCCACCACTACAAATAGCCCTTTGGTCATTATCGCGCAGGCGGTTAACAGGGCGGCCAGCACCAGGTGTTTTAGCGAGGATCGCTCGTTCAGCCGGGAAATATGATAAATACTGCCGATGACGAGACCCATCAAATAAGGTTCGGCGCGAACATCGGTATTGGCAAGGACGGTGTTGAGGGCTGTGGCCAGTATCAGCACCGCAATGGCAGCGGTTTGTTTACCATGATACCTGCGGGTAAAAAGCCAGGTATAAACCAGGCTCATTACAAAAAATA
>Ga0206954_1041_pt1 | contig 37694 bp, 40 predicted proteins | sample Alteio_BWOrgHeat_37_FD_153250 | JGI IMG/M metagenome (GOLD analysis project Ga0206954, IMG submission 153250) | Enriched cells from forest soil in Barre Woods Harvard Forest LTER site, Petersham, Massachusetts, United States -... | ecosystem: Environmental > Terrestrial > Soil > Temperate forest >...
TGCAACAACACTTGGTGCAAATACCCAGTTTGCAGGAATAATACTTGATGCGTCAGGCGTTACAATGAACAACAATGTAGATCTCACAGGAAGAGTCCTAGCATTTGGCGGAACAGTTTCTACTAATGCTGATACCATCACAGTTCCATCATATGCAATGGCTGATGCAAGTTCAGGTAATCTACCATGTACTGTAACATTCCCAACTGGTGCAATTGATCTAGGATCAAATGTACAATATCCAGCCAAAGTATACCCACCAGGAGTCTACTGCATTGACGGCGCAGCAAACATCGGCTCAGGTCCAATCATTTTAACAGATAATGCTGCACATATCTTCAAAATTAACGGCGCACTAAACCAAGCAGCAAATACTGATGTCATACTATCAAATGGTGCACTATCTTCTGGAGTAATATGGATGCCAACAGGTCCAACAACAATTGGTGCAAACAGCCATCTCATTGGAACTGTAAATGGCGCACCAATCACAATTGGCGCAAATTCTGATATCAACGGTATTGGTCCTGCAAAGGTAATGGCAGATGCCGTATCTGGTAGTTTCGGAATACTTGCTAGCACATATACAAACACATCCCCTGGAACTACTATTGTAGGAGACCTTGGATATACAACGGGATCTCAAGTAGTACCTTCAATTTCTGGCAATACTCATGTAGCAGACTCTGTATATTCCCAAGCAGGTACAATGCAGAATGCCGCAATATCTTCTGAAAATTCCCAAGTCTGTACAACCAATCTCGGCACTTCAGTTGACTTGTCTCTAGTAAATGGCGGAGTATACACACCAGGCGTTTACTGTACCACAGGAGCTGCATCCGTCGGTACAGGCGGAATCACACTTTCAGGCAATGGCATTTATATTTTCAAAATTGGTGGCGCACTAACAACAGCGGCAAACTCTGCTGTTCGTCTTGATGGCGCACAAGCATCAGATGTATCCTGGGTACCAACTGGTGCTACAACACTTGGAGCAAGTACCACATTTGCAGGAATCATACTTGATGCATCAGGTGTTACAATGAGCAGCAATGTAATGATGACAGGTCAAGTCTTGGCATTTGGAGGAACAGTATCCACTAATGCTGACACCATCGCTGTACCATCATATGCAATGTCTGATGCAATGTCACCTCCATTATATGCAACAGGAGATACAACAGTTCCAGAGTTTGGCACTATAGCTGCAATGATCTTGGCAATAGCAGTTGCATCAATAATTGCAGTCTCTGCAAGAACAAGACTTGGTATAATGCCAAAATACAATTAGTTGTTGTATTTGACATGGTAAATCCAAAAATATTTCAAAATACCACGTCTCTATCTTTAATGTCGTGCAAGTAAGCATGACTTGAAGTCTATTGCTGTAACGATGATCAAGTTTTTCAGTGTTCTGGTAATTCTTGTACTGTCTATTGTCATATCTCTGATTCCTCAATCTGCTGCACAGGAATCAGCCAACTCTACTGCACAATATGCATTACAGTTAAAAAAACTGGAAAGTAGTGGCTCTTACAAGATTTTACCTGTAACTTATGGGATATTTTATGTCACAAGTAAAGACCAATGCGACGACTCTGACAAGCAACGCTTGAAATTTTACCAGGTAATAACCGATGAATATCTTTCATTATATGGTCTTGCACACAATCAAGAGCAAGCTGCGTGTATCTCACAAAACGAATTTACCAAGTATTTTTCTGCAATTTCTCCAACTGTCATACCGATTGTTATAGTGGACCATGATGCGGGCCAAAAACTCTTGATTCAGGAAGGAAACAACGGCTTGTACACCATATCTGGCATTGGATCTGAATCCATCCTGGTCTGTGCATGTGACCCTGAAATAGAAAGCTGGACAGGGGCATGGATTTTATCCCACGAGTTGTCACACTTGTCACTTTACCGTTATGGATCTCCATATGCTGTTTATTTTACGTGGGTGCATTACAATGAAGCCATGACATATGCATGCAAGATACTTGCCCAGTCTAACTTTTGTCTTGAATATTCTACAGTTGTAACATCGCCGTCAGGAAATCAAATTCCTGTGATGGAGATATTTGGACAGGGTGCGACATCTTACAACATGCCGCCTGCCCCACCACAAATCGATATTCCGTTATTCCAACAACTTGTTCCTGATAGTGAATTGAAAAAAGCAGTACAGGTTCAAACACTGCCTCCTACACCTGCACTTGGAATCATATCCTCAGTTGAAGTGGTTGGGCTAAAACCTCTTAACATTGATGGCAAGCTCTATCCCGTTCCGTATAATATAACTGGAGGAATAATTCAAAAGTTCTATGCAGACTCTTTTACAAAAAAATTGACCATTGAAGTGATTGGTGGAGTAAATGGCGGGCATTTGCAGTTGCAACTATCGAGAAATATCATGGATTCAATTCAAGTTGGTACTGATACAAGATTTATGGTAAGCGGTGAGCCTGTTGGTGCTACAAGCAAAAAACCACTAGACTATGTAGAAACCCAAACCAATGTGCAAACAAGAACATTAAAAATTAATTTCCCACAAGATCGGAGTGTTATAGAAATAACTGGCACTAGCATAGTTCCAGAATTTCCGTTGCCTGCTGTGGCACTAGCTATTTCTCTTGGTTTTCTACTTGGGTTTTATAAAATAAAATCAAGAAATCTTGTAATCTCACCATGATTAGTGACAAATTTGTCAATGTTATTGACAAATTTGTACATGAACCGGACAAAAATGTACGCGTAGATTAACTATGTATAGGAAATAGCATAGATATGGAGTATACGTTTGAAAACAGAAATCACTTTAACATGGGAAAACAACTAGTTGAAAAATTACTATTTCTGTCGCGTATTGATGGCTACATAGACGGTGCACATCAGCAAGGAAACAAACAGGCAGAACTGAGCCTGCAAATACTTCGAGCAGTAGAGAAAAAGAACACAAGTATGTTACAGGACTTTCTTGTAGCCGACAAAAATACTGCCTGACCATCAAGAAAAGGAGATACCAAATAATGAGCCTGAGAATAATAACATCACTGAAGCGAAAAGATTCTGAGATTTTTGGAATAGGTATTAATGAATATGGAAAAAATTCTTATCTTGATTTAAAAGATGTGTATGAAAACCAGGCTAGAATTTTTGATGACATCAAGCATGGAAAAAAAGATAAATCAGAAAAACCCATTTACGTACTTTGGACTGATGAGGAATTTGGATATTTTATGGTACATGTAGATAGAAAAGATGACAGATATGAATTGCATTCTAGAACTGGAAACATTGATCAGTTACTTGCCAGTCTTCCTGATTACAAGGAGCATGTCAGTTGATCTACCTTAAGTGTAATGGTAACATGAAATACATATGACAAATAATTCACAAAATGAAAATCACTTCAAGGCTGCAAATCAAGTTATAAAAAAACTTGAGTTTCTATCGCATGTTGATAAAAATATTTCTGATGCACATGATAATGGAAACAAACAGGCGGAGATGACATTGAATATACTCAAAGCCGTTGAACGGAGATATACTGATTCAATGAAATGCTTTCTTATTGCTGAAGCCGGTATGAGTTAAAATGATAAAAAAATTTTTGCGCGCATTTGCGGGTGATGGTAAAAGCGATGAGCATACAGTACAGGTCGACTCGGAGGAAATGAAAGAAGAAACTCATGAGTTGGAACAAGTAGAACAAGATGAACAAGAAGAGGCCAGGGAGATAGAAGATCAAGAATGATGTTGTATCATTAAACACTGGTTATGGCGTTTAAGAAAAATTCTATCTACTTGATTTCAAGTTAGTACAGATCAGTCCATGTAACTAACATGAATGTACGCGCGGCTTAATAGTAAAGATGACCGGTTAAATATGTGAAAACTACCATGTCGCAAGCTGGAGACTTGTAAGGTATGTCAAAACAACAATACCGATCAAAAATAGGCATAATTTCAGAGATTTTGGGTGCAGCAATGGATGGCGGTAAGGATGGAGCGATGATCTCTTCAATATCTAGAAGAACAAATCTATCACACTATGCATTAACTGAAAACTGTCAAAAGTTGATAGATGCAGGAATGGTACAATCCACAAATAATGCTAGGAATCATATTTTTGTTGTTACCGAAAAAGGAATACGCTTTTTCCAAGAGTTACAAAAATTCATAGAAACTGCCCGGTTAGTACAATTGAGATTTTAAACTGCTGATAACGTTTTTCACAGATATTGTTTACAGTTTATCGCTAAAGTGTCCAGTATATTTATCCACATTATCTTGAACAGATGATGATTTCTTCTCATGCTTGTCTCCGTATTTGTGGATGCGCCTGAACATTTTCTTCTCATGCTCTTTTCTTGAGTGGTGTAGTCTATCTGCTTCATATATGAATTCCTTCCCGCATTCTGTGCACTTGATTATTTCATGATGATGTTCATGGCGTGCATGGTTTATCAGATCTTCATATTTTGAAAACTTTGACTTGCATTTGTCACATTTGAATTTTTTCCAAAAAAGATTCATGTTCGCTTTAAATGATGTTACAGAGATAAGAATGTTCCATCTTTTGTAAAAAAAGGTTTCATGTACCATATGTGACAAGTAATACCCTATGTATTACACGTCACATAATGGTCTGGAGATGTGATGTAATACAATTCTTGAAACAAATTAATAAACTGAGTTTACATTTGTGTCAATTTTATGTACATTTTTGTACGTCAAGATTATAAGAAATTATAAAATAATTTATCTCAGTCAAGGGTCGGCCGCTTGTGAATATGTGCGTCAACTGGTCATCATCCCCCTTGACTATACAAATATTACAAAAATGATTCATATCTTACAGATCAGTTTATGATCTTGACAAATTTGTATGTGGACCGTACACAAATGTAAGCGCGCCTTAATAGCAAATCTCTCATCAATGAACTATCGATGACTAAAATTAACATCAAGAATTATTTTGTTATTTCAATACTGATACTTTCAGCTTCAAGCCTGGTACAAAACAATGTCTTTGGAGACAGCACTGGCAATTTCGGAATACTTGCTAGCACATATACAAACACATCACCTGGAACTTCAATTGCTGGAGACCTTGGATATACAACAGGACCGGTAGTAATGCCTTCAATTTCTGGCAGTACTCACGTAGCGAATTCTGTATATTCACAGGCAGGAATCTCACAAAACACTGCAACATCTTTTGCAAATTCCCAAGTCTGTACAACCAACCTTGGCACCACAGTTGACTTGTCACAAGTACATGGTGGAATTTACACACCAGGCGTTTACTGTACCACAGGCGCTGCATCAATTGGAGCAGCAGGAATAACACTATCAGGTAACGGCATTTACATTTTCAAAATTGATGGCACACTTACAACTGCAGCCAATTCTGTTGTTACACTAAACGGCGCACAAGCGTCTACAATATCATGGGTACCAACCAGTGCAACAACACTTGGTGCAAATACCAAGTTTGCAGGAATCATACTTGATGCATCAGGTGTCACAATGGGAAATAATGTAAACATGATTGGTAAAGTCCTAGCATTTGGAGGAACTGTTTCTACTAATGCTGATACTATTACCGTCCCATCAAGTGCAATGGCAGATACAGTATCTGGAAATTTCCAATGCACTACCACATTTCCAACTGGAACAATTGACTTGGGATCAAATGTACAATATCCAGACAAAGTATATCCACCAGGTGTATACTGCATTGACGGTACAGCAAACATTGGCTCAGGCCCAATAACACTAACAGGCAACGGAGCACACATCTTCAAAATTGGTGGCGCACTAAATCAAGCAGCAAATACTGATGTCATACTAGCTAATGGAGCTCAAGTTTCTGGAGTGATCTGGGTACCAACAGGTCCAATAACAATTGGTGCAAACAGCCATCTCATTGGAACTGTAAATGGCGCACCAATCACAATTGGCGCAAATTCTGATATCAACGGCATTGGTCCTGCAAAGACCATGGCAGATAAAATCCAAGGAAATTTCCAGTGCACTGTAACATTCCCAACTGGAACAATTGATCTAGGATCAAACGTACAATATCCAGACAAAGTATACCCACCAGGTGTATACTGCATTGACGGTATAGCAAACATCGGTTCAGGTCCAATCACACTTTCAGGTAATGGGGCACACATATTCAACATCAATGGTGCACTAAATCAAGCAGCAAATACTGATGTCATACTAACTAATGGCGCACAAGGCTCCAGCATAATATGGGTACCAACAGGTCCAACAACAATTGGTGCAAACAGTCATCTCATCGGAACTGTAAACGGAGCGCCAATTACAATTGGAGATAATTCTGATATCAACGGTATAGGTCCGACAAAAATAATGGCAGACGCAATCTCTGGCAATTTTGGAATTCTTGCTAGCACATATACGAACACATCACCTGGAACTTCAATTGCAGGAGATCTTGGTTACATTAGAGGACCACAAGTAGCAGCTAGTGTTAATGGTATTGTCCATGTATCTGACTCGATATACTCACAAGCTGGAATTGCACAAAATGCAGCAACATCTTTTGCAAACTCTCAAGTGTGCACAAGCAACCTTCCTGGCATTGCAGTTGATTTGTCACAAGTGAATGGTGGAGTATACACACCTGGTGTTTACTGTACTACCGGCGCTGTATCAATTGGAGCAGCAGGAATAACACTTTCAGGTGATGGCATTTACATTTTCAAAATTGATGGCGCACTTACAACAGTAGCCAATTCTAGTGTCATGCTAACTAATGGTGCAAAGGCCTCCATAGTATTTTGGGTGCCAACTGCTGCCACAACACTTGGAGCAAATACACAATTTGCAGGAACTATACTTGACGCATCAGGTGTTACAATCAGTAACAATGTAAGCGTATTAGGTAAAGTCTTGGCATTTGGCGGTACAGTCTCAACATCTGCTGATACCATTACAGTTCCATTGTTTGAACTAGCAGATGCAACATCTGGAACTCTCCCGTGCACTGTAACATTTCCAACTGGAACAATTGACTTGGGATCAAATGTACAATATCCAGCCAAAGTATACCCACCAGGTGTATACTGCATTGACGGCGCAGCAAACATCGGTTCAGGTCCAATAACACTATCAGGCAACGGAGCACACATCTTCAAGATTAACGGCGCACTAAATCAAGCAGCAAACACTGATGTCATATTATCTAACGGTGCATTGTCTTCAAGTGTAATTTGGATACCAACCGGACCGATAACCATTGGTGCAAATAGTAATCTCATCGGAACTGTAAACGGCGCACCAATTACAATCGGCGCAAATTCTGATATCAACGGCGTCGGTCCAAAAATAATGGCAGATGCACTATCTGGCAACTTTGGAATTCTTGCTAGTACCTATACAAATACATCACCTGGAACTTCAATTGCAGGAGATGTTGGTTATACAACGGGACCTCTAGTAATAGCAACAGTTGATGGTGTCGTTCACAAATCTGACTCTGTATATTCACAGGCAGGAATAGCACAAAACACTGCAACATCCTTTGCAAACTCTCAAGTGTGCACAACCAATCTTGGCACTTCAGTTAATCTATCGTTAGTTCATGGCGGAGTATACACACCAGGTGTTTATTGTATCACTGGTGCAGCTTCTATAGGTCCAAGCGGAATAACACTTTCAGGTGATGGCATTTACATTTTCAAAATTGGTGGCGCATTAACAACTGCTGCTAACTCTGTTGTTACTCTAAACGGTGCTCAGGCATCCAACATATCATGGGTACCAACTGGTGCTACAACACTTGGTGCAAATACACAGTTTGCAGGAATAATACTTGACGCATCAGGTGTAACAATGAGCAGCAATGTTAGCATGACCGGCAGGGTCTTGGCATTTGGAGGAACCGTTTCTACATCTGCTGATACTATCATCGTTCCATCATATGCCATGGCAGATACAACTTCAGGTAATCTACCATGTACAGTTACATTTCCAACTGGAACAATTGATCTAGGATCAAACGTACAATATCCAGACAAAGTATACCCACCAGGAGTCTACTGCATTGATGGTGCAGCAAACATCGGCTCAGGCCCAATAACACTAACAGGCAGCGGAGCACACATCTTCAAGATTAACGGCGCACTAAATCAAGCAGCAAATACTGATGTCATACTAGCTGACGGCGCTCAAGTTTCAAGCATAGTCTGGGTACCGACAGGCCCCATAACAATTGGTGCAAACAGTCATCTCATAGGAACTGTAAATGGTGCACCAATCACAATTGGCGCAAATTCTGATATCAACGGCATCGGTCCAGCAAAGACAATGGCAGATGCAACTGCCTCAGGCCCATTATACGCAACAGGTGACACAACTGTTCCAGAGTTTGGTACTGTCGCTGCTATGATATTGGCAATAGCAATTGTATCTATAATTGCAGTTTCTGCAAGAACAAAACTAGGAATAATGTCAAAGTACTAGATAATATTTTTTTGAACAAAAAAACTAGAACCTACATTCAAAAACTATTTTCATTTGTACCTTGGATAAATTTTAATTCTTGTTATACTAGATTGCCATTTTAATTTTATAATTTTCAAGTATCATTATTTCATTTTCTTAATTTCATTCTACGAAATACACTGGCAATTTTTGAAAATATCTAGTGACAGATTAGTACATAATGATGACAAATCTGTAAATAAAATTGACACAAGTGTTCGCAGTACTTATTAATTTTTCAATAATAGTTTGCATCAAGTGATAATTTGAATACATACACTCGATTGACTAGGGGATTCTAATTTCGATAACCATGAAAAACATATTACAAAAAATAACCAGTCTTACACTGTTGACAATACTTGTTGCCAGCAGCGCAGTAGTAGGTTTGCCAAATGCACTTCCACCTGTACAAGCAGCAACAAACTCAAATCTATTTGTCTCTGCAGAAAATTCTCAATTCAACAACTATTTTGCAGGTCCCCAAGTAATCCAAGTTGTTATCGCTGATCCTGACATAAACAGATTAGACCAATCTTATGGAGAACCTGTTGTAACAGTCAACGGTAAGAGACTGAGAATGGCCCAAGGCACAGATGGAAATTGGTATGCATACTTTGCAGACCGAAATCAAGCAATTGCTGCTGGTAACACTGCCCAATTATCTGGTAAAGGTCTCAACTTTGGTGGTTTTTGTAGTCCAACTGGTGCATTTACACCAAAAGCTGGTGTAAGTTTCGCTGATACCAAGGGATTCACACTAGCAAGAGGAGGATATGGTTCAACCAGTCATCTTAACGGTACAATAACTTCAGGTGGCCTGCCAGCATGTACAGCTACAACAACTGGCCTAACTACAACCCAGATGGAACACGTGGTAAGACAAAACAAGACTCTGAACACAAATTCATTAGGATTTGGAGCAGGTGCAAACTATGTCAATACATGGCCAATCATACAGCTATATGATTTCTCAGCAATTCCAACTGTAGTAACAGTTGACTATCAAAAGAACGGTGGCGACCAAATCGTCAACTTGACCTTTGATAGAATTCCACAAGGTCTTATCACTACTACTCTAGACAGAAACGCTTATCCTCAAAATTCTCAAGTCTTTGTCCAAGTAAATGATCCACAACTTAACGTAGACCCAACAGAAGATGATTCGTGGACATGGGGTACAAGTGCTAACAATAATACTTTGTACTATGAAGCATTTACAAGAAACGGCGCAGCTGATGCAGATGGTACTGCTGGTATGCAGAACCTAGTCGGTAACTTGACTACCTTGATGTTTAACCATAACGGAAAACTTACATTCAATCCATCAGCACAGGGCGTTCGAGTTGCTGACTTTCAAGCAAACGGTAAGATAATCTATACTGGTACTCAAAGAGGCGACCCAACCACAGTTAGAACAAGTTCAATTGGTCTTGGCTCGCAGCCTCTCACACTCATTGAATCTGGTGGTGTAAACACTGGTGTCTTTGTCAACTGGGACGGCGGTAAAAAATCAGAAATCATAACAGTGGATTCGCCAACAATTCGAGGCCAGTCTGCAGTTGTAAGATACAATGATATTTCTTCAAGTATCGTAGGTGGTTTTACATTTGCTTCATTGACACAGACTGCACAAAATAACACCTGGGCATCTGGCCAAAGAATTCCAGTTACTCTAACTGATAGTGATGACAACAAGAACGGAAAAATTAGTGAGCGAATGTTCCTCTGGGATCCATCTTACAAGAGAAGTACAGCAATGGTAATTGGAACTCCATTTACCTTGTCTACTGGAACTAGCGGTGCAGGTACAGAAGTAGCAGCCCTTGAAGCAGCAAAAGTTTCCACCTCAAACGGTCATGGAACAGTTACTTTTGGATCTGGTTTTAATGCAACAGCAACAAACCTACAAGAAGATGAAGCATTCAGTGCAAGACCAATCTTCAACTTTACTGGTTCAGCATCTAATGTAACATCTATTAGCACCAACTCAACTGGAACTGGTGGTACTTTTGCTATCCTAGCTAGTACCTATACAAATACAATAACACCAACTAATGTTACCGGAAATGTTGGCTATACTACAGGACCTGCAGTAGCACCTCGTGTTACTTCTGGTAAAATTTACGTAAACGGTGGTAACGGTACTGTACAATTTGCAGCTGCATCTGCAAATCAGACTGCTACATTGGCTACCTTGAATGCGTTATCATGTACATTCACATTCCCAACTGGTGCAATTGATCTAGGATCCAATACATTCTACCCATCAAAGACATATCCACCTGGAGTCTATTGTGTTACAGGCGCTTTGAGCATAGGATCAGGTCCTATCACTCTTAGCGGCAATGGAAATCATGTATTCAGGCCTACTGGTGCATTAACCCAAGCAGCATCTACGACTGTGCAACTATCCGGTGGAGCACTTGCTGCGGATGTATTTTGGACACCAGGTGCTGCAACAACACTTGGAGCTAACGATGTCTTCATTGGAACTGTCATTGACCCATCCGGCATCACAGTAGGCGCTAATACAGTATGGACAGGCAGAGCCCTAGATTTCCAAACTACAGTTACAACTGGCACAAATGATGTTATCCAACTACCATCGCCTTTGACAAGCTCATCTCACTCATTTACTCCAACAGCAACAATCAACAGCCTCGGAACAGCACTATTTGTGGACTTGAAGACAACCATGAATACCCTGCTAAAGACGATTCACAATACAAATCGTACAAATAACGCAGAAGGATTCAAGGGCTTCAACTTTATCAATTATGACTTGAGATCATTTTCAAGTCTTAACGGTGCAACTGGCGGTTCAATTTCTAACATTAACATATATGTTGTATACAACAATGCTGGAACTGCACTATCAACAGGTGGTTTGGCAAATGCTGGCTCATCTGTAATCTCTATTGCAAACTCTACTAATCTACAAGACTTCATCAACCTTAATGTCACAAGCAGCAAGGTAACAAATCCATCTTTGATAAATGAAAACTTGTTTAGCAATGTTGCAAAGACTGCATCAATCGGATTGCTATTTGTCTTTACTACCAGCAATGGTTCCATAGTATTATCATCAAGTGGTGAACCGATGGTAACTGACTTTTTCTCCGTAGGTCTAATCGGTGACGGTACACAAAGCGCACAAAGAATCAACAACGGCATCTACAGATTTGAACTTGAAGAGACAGGTGACAACACTGGAGTCTTTACAGGTACAAACCAGTTTGTAATGCTCAACCAGCTCAATGTCTTTGACACAAATACCTACGCCAACTTGAGACCAATCCAGCATGATGTGTTCTTCCCAGCTATCCAAGACATGCTCCAGGCAGAAGCACGTGCTCCACAAGTAACATACTTTGACCTCGGACAAGACGGTGTAAACACACAGATATCTGCACAACAAGATATTCCAACTCACACTGGTGTCATTTCATTTGATAGCAAGACATACAAGATTGGTGACACTGTGACAATTACACTTAACGACGCAGACCTTAATGTTAACAACGATCTCATTGATATCTACACAGCAGTCAAGCCGACAGGTGCTTCACTCAATGTTGTTCAAGACAATGCAACTGACACAGTAGGTAAAGCAGGTCTAGGACAGACAAGTGATGGTAGAGCATTTGGTAGACTCGTAGATGTACAATTTGGTCAAGCAAACATTAGATGGTCTGATAGTAACTTTAACAGTAAATTTACACCAAGTAACACTGGTGCATGCTTTGGTGGTTCAACACTTGCAGATGACAACAATACAGCAACCACTGGCGGATTTGCATCAAGCTTATCTGCTACTGGTTTCTCACTAGTTGAGACTGGTCCATCAACAGGTATCTTCACTGGCAACTTTGAAATCCCAGACCAATTGTGTCAGAATGGAATCGCTATTTCATCAGTAGGTCAGAACATCAAGGTCAACTATGTTGACTTCCGTGATGACTCTGGCAAACTCGTTGAAGTTTCCGACAATTCAGGCATCAGAGGTAACACAGGTTCAGTAAAATTAGACAAGGCAGTATATCCGGTACCATTTGGACAAATAATCTCTGGTACTACTGGTGACTTCCCAGTTCCAGCAAAATCTGTAACCAGCCAAACTGGTGTATTTCCAATGCATAGAGATCTAACTGGTAGTGGATTAACAGCAACCAACACTCTGTCTAACGGTGACGTTCTAGTCCACATCAGAGTAAATGATCAAGACTTTAACACATCACCAGTGGGTACTGATAAAATCGCATTAGGTGTCAATGACAAGAACCATGGCCCAGTAGCTGTACAAATAACAAGACAAGGACAATCATTACTATTGGCAACAGCTGGAGGTCCGGCAGCATTCTCCGGTACAATTGTTAACCTAAACGGTACAGCCATTCCTGCTACTGCAACAGGTACAACTGATCCATCTTGGGGTCCTGTGAGAGATCTTGGCCCGATGGTCGAGATTGCTCCGGATGCAGGAATCTTCCAAGCAGACTTGCCAATTAGATTCACTGATGGTCCTCAAGGTACTGACTGTCCAAAAGCAGAAACTCAATGGACTGCTACTGATGGTACAACTGGTACAAAAGAATTGGACCGATTTCATACTATTCATACTGCTGCATCCTCAACAGGATTCTACTGTGTAAGACAAGGTGATGTTCTCACCGTAACCTACACAGACTTGAACGATGCATCAGGTCATACACAAACTGTCACAGATTCTTCAACATTTGACTTGAGAAACGGTGTACTACAATCAGACAAGTCCGTATACATCATTGGCTCAGATATGATTCTCACACTCGTCGAACCAGACTTGAATCTTGATTCACAGACTGCTGAAACTATCCCACTAGATGTAATCGAATGGGACTCACATGCCTTCAAGGGTACAATGGGATTACTTGGTGCACAATCTGCAGCATTTGATGCCAAGCCAGCTACATTTGTGGAGACAGGTAAAGACACAGGTATCTTCCAATCAGTAATTAAAGTTCCAAAACAATTAAACAATAACTTACTTGAAAGGGGAGAACAGATTCATCTAGAATATACTGACTGGGGTCCAGCAGGCTCTAAAGTAGTAGGTGCAAACAACCAAGATGTACAGTTGACCATCTACACATCAAACTTTGGCGCAACAGTTGAACTTGACCAAAAAGTGTACACATGGACTGACCGTGTCTACATTACCGTAGTAGCACCAGATCACAACTTTGATCCAAATCTGATAGATATCATTGGTGACAACGACGAAAACAAAGTAAGCGTTTCAACCCGAGGTAACAGCATCTCCAACTACAAGTTGGTAGAGACTGGAGTCGATACAGGTATCTTCACAGGTTATGTTATCCTAACAGGTAACACCAACGTCAAAGGCACCTCCGGTGTCGATGGCGCAGGTTTGAACCCAACAGGTTCAGGCCCAAGCGGAGTCGGTCCAACAGACGGCTTCCTACCTTCTGAAGAACAGGACGGTGTATCAGTATCGTTTGAATTCACAAGAGATCAAACAGTTACTGGTTCAGCACTCATCCGATGGAACATTGGTGAAATCAAATGGTTAGAAGCATCCTATCCAGCAAATGGACAGGGAGTATTGCAGATAGTTGACCCAGACATGAACCTTAATCCAAAGGCAGTCGACAAGTTCGACACCAACGTATGGTCTGACTCTGATTCTGGTGGAATCAAACTCACCATGACAGAAACTGGCGAAGCAACAGGTATCTTCCAAGGTACAGTGTACTTTACCACTAACTTCCAGTCATCTGGAAACAGACTCCACGTAGCAGAAGGCGATACAGTTACAGGCGAATACAAGGACAGAACCTTGCCACCGCCATACACACCATCTGATCAATTGAGATTGACCTCGACAACATTCATTGGTACAGTTGTGCCACCGCTTGAAAGAGCACCGGCATCAAACCCAAGAATCGTTGATTCGTTTGGCAATGCAATTACTGGCGCAGTAAAATCAGGACAGCAGATACAAGTTACTGCTGACTTGACAAACGGTCAGGACAGAGATCAGCCATTTGCATACCTTGTACAAATACAAGATGCTAACGGTGTTACAGTATCACTCTCTTGGATCACAGGTACATTGACTGCAGGTCAATCGTTAAATCCGGCACAATCTTGGACTCCTCAATCTTCTGGAACATACACTGCACAGACCTTTGTATGGCAGAGCATTGACAATCCAAACGCATTGTCACCGCCTTTAACAACTACAATAAATGTAGCATAGACTAGCAAAAAGTAATTTTTTCTTATTTGAATTTAGATTTACCTTTCAAATATTATTTTACAGATCTGTCCATAATCCTGATGGAATGGTACTTGAACCGGACAAAAATGTAAGCGCGGCTTAATAGCTCTGTGTATGCAATAGCCAGACAATGACAAGAAACAACATACAAAACTATTTTGTAATGCTTGTACTGATAATTTCAGCCACAAGCATAGTACAAAGTAACGCTTTTGCAGCAAGCACTCCAAACCTTGGAACAGCCGGCAATTTTGCAGTCTTGGCTGGCTCTACTATCACTTGCACCGGAGCCGGTGCCATTATTGGTGATATTGGAGTAAGCCCTGGTACTGCAATAGTATTGGGTGCTACTCCATGTACCGTAACTGGAACAATAAATCCAGGTGGTCCAGTAGCAGCTCATGCTCATGCTGATGCAGCTACCGCATTTACTAGTCTAAATGCAGCAACATGCACCACCACTGAACCAGCAGTTGCAGACATAGGTGGACAAACACTCACACCAGGAGTCTATTGTTTTCCATCATCGGCAGCTATAACTGGAAACCTTACTCTTAGTGGCAACGGAGTCTACATCTTCAAAATAGGAAGTACACTCGTCACAGCAGCAGGTCCAGGTGCAAGCAACGTAGTCCTAACTAATGGAGCCTCGGCTTCAAATGTCTTTTGGGCAGTAGGCAGTTCCGCAACTCTTGGAACTGGCTCAGTTCTTAAAGGAACCATAATTGCTTTCACATCAATCACAGCTACCACCAATGCAGCGGTAGACGGTAGATTGCTTGCAATAAATGGCGCAGTTACATTAGACACCAACCAAATTTCAGTAGTATCTACTGGTGGTGGTAACGGCGGCAATGGTACAGGAGACCACGATAAAGGCGACAATGGTAAAGGCGACCACGATAAAGGTGAACATGATGAAGGTCATCATGATAAAGACACCAAATCTGATCGAAACTAACTCCCCTCTTTTTTTATGTATCTCTGACTGTATATCTGAAAAGAAAAAAGAGTGGCTGACACAAGAGGTAATCAAGAAATTCAAACTTTGATAAATTTACAATGGATTGTACTGGATTTCGTTTTGGTATCACGGGTCTACAAATGATATCATGTTGGCGTCCACAGATTTTAGGAATTAATCTCTTAGTCACTTGCAAGTGTCGATGCAAATATTCTGCCTTTTTCACTCAAGCCTACATTAATCTTAGAGTCATCAACTGTTGATTTGACAAAGCCTTTCTTCTCCAGCCATACGATATGCTTTGCAAGTCTTGCATAATTCAGATTTGCACCAAGTGACAAGCTAGTCTTTGCATCAGGGCCATTATCTACCATGATTTTTAATATTCGAGACAGAGTTTTCATGCTTGGCTCAAAGTTTTGTGATAGTTTTTTATCTCGAATAATATCACTAGTTCTAGAACGCATTGTAATTACACCCCTTGCTTGTATTGTACATTGATACATGTGCGGTACCATATTATTTATGATAGACTGACAAAAAAGTCAGGTGGATTAATAATCTCGTAATGTATTCTTGCACTTGTAAATGCGGCTTAATTGTGTGTGATACAATTAATTGATAATGTGAAAAACTGCGCCTGTCTAATTGACTATGTCAAGGATCGGGATATGGTTAGATGTCATTTGAAAGCGTTGATGCAAATTCTTTACCTTTCTTGGTCAAACCAACTTTAATCCTAGATTTATCAATTGTTGATTCAACCAGACCTTTTTTCTCCATCCATACAATGCACTTTGCAAGTCTAGTATAATTTACATGGGTATCAATTGATAAAGTGGTCTTTGCCTCTGCTCCCTTGTCTGTTATTGTTTTTAGTATGCGTAACAGAGTTTTTGTACTTGGTTTAAAATCAGGCTCTAATTCCTTATTCTTGATAATATCCATTGGTTTGGAACCCACCACCATATTGCCCACTATTTGTGAGGGAATATGGTTTTCATCAGTTATATGTTTTATTTTTAGTTTTTACTTGTATTTTGAAACAAACTTTATTCTCAAGAAAACCGTGATTGTTTACTTGTCAACAAATCAGGTACATGTTCAAAAGTAGGCAATAGATTATTTCACTAGATGATACCGTTACATTGAATGATTAAGTACTGCTATGATGAGTATATCTCATGCTAGTAGACAATAATGTGATATTCTACCTGTTAATTGTATGGGCAGTTATAGTTACAATATTGTTGATTAGAATGAGACAGAAACACATCAAGCACATCAATGAATTAAGGGGAGATCAAAAACGACAGGCAGAACAAACTGATGCAAAAGAAAAACGACAAGCAGAACAAACAGACGCAAAAGAAGTGTCAGAAAAATTAAAAGGAATTGCAAAAGATGAGTTTTCTGCCATGATTACTCATGAATTAAACACACCGCTTGTACCAATACTAGGATACTGCAAGATGCTAAAAACATCAATGCTTGGTAGGATTGATCCAGAACAGTTGGAAGCAATTGAAATAATAGAAAAAAATGCCAAAAGACTTGAGGCTTTAATAGCTGACATTATGGATGTAAGAAAGCTTGATCTTAACAAGCTTAGATTCAAAATAGATGATCTATCTATAGGTGCATTTTTCTCTAATATTGATTCAGATTATAAAAAGATCTTGGATGGTAAAAAATGTCAGTTTGTAATAGATCCATATAACAAGGATCTAGTCATCAAAACAGACAAAGCAAGATTAAGACAAGTTTTTGATAACCTGATAAGCAATTCGATAAAGTTTGTTCCGGAAAGCAATGGGAAAATTGAGATTGGCTGCATGAAAGAAAATGGCAACCTTGTTTTTTATGTAAAAGATAATGGGATTGGAATATCACAAGATAAACAAAAAGAACTTTTCCAAAAATTCTATCAAATTGATACGTCGGAAAGAAGATCCATAGGTGGAACTGGGCTTGGCCTTGCAATTTCAAAAGGCATAGTAGAGAAACTTGGTGGAATTATCTCGGTTAAAAGTGATGGAAAAACAGAAACTACTTTTTATATGAAATTTCCGTTATGATTGCAAATAAAATTTCCAGAGTAATTGGCATGATGTACAATGCTCCTTATATGGCATCATCTACATATGATATCAGGTTATGAAAATTCTTCTCATTGACGATAATAGTGATATTACAAAAATGCTTCAAAAGTATATGACAATCAAGGGTCACTCATGTACTATAGCCAATACTGGCCAGAGCGGTCTTGATCTCATTAATAATCAGACATTTGATGTAGTAATACTTGACATTGCAATGCCTACATTTTCAGGCAATGATGTTATAGATGTGTTACATAAAAGTGGAAAAATAAAAAATCAAAATATAGTAACATTGACAGCATCCATACTGACTGGTGATATAGAATCCGTGCTCAAAAACAAAGGTGTTCATTCATGTTTGAAAAAACCAATCGATCCAGATGTTCTCTTAGATCATATACAACAGTTTGGAAATAAAAATAAAGCATGAGGAAGTTTTGATGAAAGGCACACATGGAACTCGTGAAACACAACAGATCAAACTGTTGGCAGATAGATTAAAGAAAATAACCGAAATTATAAAGCAAAAAAAATTATCACAAAACTTTGAGCCAAGCATGAAAACTCTGTCTCGAATATTAAAAATCATGGTAGATAATGGCCCTGATGCAAAGACTAGCTTGTCACTTGGTGCAAATCTGAATTATGCAAGACTTGCAAAGCATATCGTATGGCTGGAGAAGAAAGGCTTTGTCAAATCAACAGTTGATGACTCTAAGATTAATGTAGGCTTGAGTGAAAAAGGCAGAATATTTGCATCGATGCTTTTAGAGTAACAACCAATTGAACCGTTTGATCATTTGTCAAATTCACTATTGTCGTGGTTGAGTTCTTCATACGTCATTCTTCCGGTTTTTTCTAATAAAATTCCGCCTAATGATGCAGCCATCATGCCATATATAGAAGCAAGTGTAATATCTTTATTTTTGTAATGTTTAAGGTGTTTTTGTAATCTGAGGCATTCATGATAAATTGCCATTTCGAGTTTATTGTTTTCATCCAATGAATCCCTGATGTTTTCAAAATTTCTCATTTTATTTGGTCGCCTTTACAGGTCAATGTTGATACTTATACCCTGTTATGCTTTCATATCTGATGTCATGCTTTCATATCTGATGTCATGCTTTCAAAGCTAACTTTCTCATGCCTGTGGAATCATGAACTCTATACTAGTGGATCAAAAGCTCGGCATGAATCATTTTATGTTCAATTGGGGATCTGCTTGTGAATAAAATTTTAAAGATTGGAACTTAAGGCCAAAAACGGGTAGTCTTTTGGTGACAGCTCCAACTGGTATGATTTTCTTGTAATAGTATTTAGATGATGCTGATAAATCACACGTTTAACTTTTAAATAATTTTAGTAATCTTTTGCCAGTTAAAATAAAAAATTGGGAATGCAAGAAATGTGTGAACTGGAATCAATCGTTTGGCAAGCTTGTTGAATCTTTAAAAAAGATCTCTTAGATGGAACCAAAATGGGTTCCTAAACCGATACGAGTTTAAAACTATGTAAAAAATATATAAAAAAATGGTTGATTTTGATATTTTTAGAACATTTTGTGGTTTTTTAATATCTGGTTCAAGGCGGTTCAAACCATAAAAGGCCCAACTCTGGACCGATAACTTTCATATTCTGGTATTACGTATAGTATGTGTCAAGAAATAACCGAGTGGCAAATATGGATAAAAAACCGATTTATTTATCATCCACGGACAAAAAAATACTAAAGGGACTTTTAACTCCAAATGGGAAGGTTTCATCAAAAGTGTTGGCAAGGAAGCTTGGAATGCCGGCAACTACTGTACAACGAAGACGCAAGCGACTTGAAAGAGATTTTCTTACAGTCGCATACTCGCTCAACCTTGAGAGATTTGGTTGGCACAGAGTAGATTTTCTTATTGCAACAGAGAATGGTAAGACTGAATCTGTTGGAAAGGCACTTTTAAAACGTGAGGAAGTTATCTATGTGGGCAAGAGCATAGGACAGCAGACAATAGACCTTCGGGTTGATACCATATTGAAGGACAATGGAGAGATATTGAGGATGATGGAACTTTTGAAGGCGATGCCTGGTATCAAGGACGTGGTTTGGACAGAGGTTGTCGAGATCATGGGACGGAAAATATCCGTGCCTGAACAAATCTTAGACAGACTTTGATTCTGACTAGATGATAAGTTCTGTTGCATTCAGACTTGTCTCATGCGTCTAGTGTATTTTGTTGATGACTAGTACATCCATCACTAATCCATTACAAAAACCATTATTTCAAAACTTTTGGTTTTTAACGGACTAGAGGTTCCATTGGGAACTATTTCTGCCATCTTTGCCTGATCTAATGGAACTCTCTCTTTTGTATCATGCTTGCGTAAAGGATGGTGTAGTCATCTAGAATTGAATAAATATTCGCCAATTGGGATTAATGGTAACAAGATAGAAGAGATAGCAAGAAAATTTTTACAACAACATCATGAAGTTCGTAATATCGAAGTGGTACGATTTGAAAATGGAATTTGGTCTGTGCACGCAGAGGTTCATTCATCATCAGGTTATGGCGTTAGAAACCTAAAAGTCGATGATATCACTGGCAAGATAATCAGTGTAGAATAAAAATTTGAACTAGTTTTGTAACGAGTCTATATTCCTTAATCTAACAATATAAAGCACGTTGATCTGTTAAATTATCATGAAGAAAACTAAGCATTCTAAAGAATTTATCCAGAAAAAATTTGATGAATTAATGAAGAAACGTAAAAAAGAGGAAAACAGCTAAAACATGTAAGTGTGGTGATAGCAATTTCACCCAAATTTTATTTCATACATGAAAAATGAGGATATCTGAATTTTATTTGCTGTGATACTGTATTATATTGGTAGTTTGCAGTAAATGCGTGAAAATTCTAATTGCGATAATTTTGAGTTTATCTGTATTTGCAGGAGTTGGATCTAGTTTTGCCCAGGTGCAACCACCGGGTTTTACAGATGCTGTAAATATTAGCCAAGTCTCTGCTGATTCTGAATTGCCACATGTTTTAGTATCAGGTGATGGAATTTTTGCAATATGGACTCAATCAAGTCATGGCAAGTCTGATGTCTTTTTCTCAAAAAGTATGGATGGTGGAAATACATTTGCCAGTCCAGTTAATTTATCCGGGGCAACAAACGGCCAGTCAAGTTATCCACAATTTGTAGAAAATAACAATCACATCTATGTGGTATGGCAATCATCGCTTTCTGGCGCATCTAGCATATTGGTGACAAAAAGCCTAGACGGAGGCACTAGTTTTGAAAAACCAGTGCAGATAAGCGACGCATCGCAACTTTCAGCCTTTCCACAGATAGCACTATCTGGGAACCAAGTATACTCGTCATGGATTGAAAAGTCTGCCGACAATTCTACTAATGTAATATTTGCAAAAAGTGATGCCCAAGGTAATACATTTGGAGCACCATTACACGTAACTCATAACATTGGAAATTCTGGGATTCCAAAACTATCTGCAAATGCAGACCAGGTCTATCTCACATGGGAGGATAACAGCAGGGGCGACTATGAAGTGTTTCTAAGCAAGAGCAGCGATTCTGGCGCATCATTTCATGTTCCAGTTGACATCAGCACCACCACTGGACAATCAGGAACACCAGAGGTTGTAGTATCTGGAAATAATGTGTATGCTGTATGGATGGATAACACATCTGGAAATTATGATATATTTTTCACAAAAAGCACTGATGGCGGAAACACATTTGCAAAACCTATTGACATTACAAGTCTCAAAGGTGATTCTGGATATCCACAGCTTGCAGTATGGAAAAACAACATCTATGTCACATGGACCCAGACCATGACTGGCATAAACTATGATGTCTATTTTGTAAAAAGCACTAACAATGGAGACACTTTTGACACGCCAATAAACTTGAGCAATAATTTTGGTCCATCCGGATGGCCAAAGATTGCATCTGATGGAAATATCTATGTAAGCTGGGTCGACAGCAGTCCTGGAAAATTTGATGTCATGATTACTAAAAGCACTGATGGTGGAAATACATTTGAAAACGCTACAAACCTGAGTCACTCCAAAACAGAGTCATATGAAAATGACATGGCTACACTAGGAAATGTTGTATACATGGTGTGGCAAGAGGGTCAGAGTGGAAATCATACGATTGTATTTTCAAAGAGCACAACATTTGTGCCAGAGTTTGGCCCGCTTGCATCAATTGCATTGGTATTATCACTAGTTTCCATAATTGCAATCTCGTACAGGTCTAGCTTGAAATTAAAAATTAATTAATTATTTCCAAGAGTTCGACAAGACCACATTTGGTATTTTTTGTATTCAGATCCAAAAATGCAATACGGCGCTCATCAAAACCTTTGACAGGATTTACCAGAATGGTTGCACCTTTTCTTGCAAATTCTTCTAGTTCTGATTCGATATTTTTTACCTCAAAACACAGGTGGTGAATTCCTCCTCCGGACTTGGCAAACTCGCTTATTGCAGAATCTTGTGATGATGGCTCGATCAACTCTAGAAATGGGTCTCCTATTTTTAGGAGACAGATGTTGACTTTTTGGCTGCCAACTGGCATTATGGCACTAGTTGTCTCAAAGTCAAGATAGTTCTTTAGCTCACCCAGTGATTCCTGGATGCTTTTTACTACAATGCCGATGTGGTGCAATTTCATCAAACTTGTGTTCATGCTGAGATACAATAATCTAGCGCTACCTGTTAATTTTATATTGATACCAAATTCAAGTGATATCATGCTGGAAAAACTAGTCAAGGACTCTGAAGCACTTGAGAAAGCAATTGCAGGCGAAGAGCTCACCTATGACGACGGAATAGAGTTGATGTCTTATGATAATCTCTACATGCTTGGTGCAGCAGCAGACCTGGTTAGGCAAAAAAGTGTTGGACAGCAAGTTACCTTTGCAGCTTCATACTACATGAATTACACAAATGTCTGTGCTGCAAGTTGTCAAATGTGCGCATTTTATAGAAAGGGAACCGAATCTGATGCTTATACGTTATCTGCAAAAGATATCGAGGGCCGTGTTGCAATTGCCAAAAGCCTGGGTGCAACAGAGGTACACATTGTTGGCGGTTTTCATCCTGAACTTCCACTAGAATATTACGAAGAGATGTTCAAGACCATAAAAAAGAGTCATCCTGAGATGCACATCAAGGCATTAACTGCAGCAGAGGTCTTTTTCATTGCACGACTGACAAAAAATTCTGTAAAAGAGGTTTTGACTAGATTAAAGACTGCTGGACTTGATACCATGCCTGGTGGAGGTGCTGAGCTCTTTCACCCTGATGTTAGAAATAAAATAGTTCGTGGTAAGTGCTCTGGACAAGAGTGGCTTGATACTATAGAGCAAGCACATAACCTTGGAATCAAAAGCAATGTGACGATGCTCTTTGGACACATTGAAAAACCTGAACATATCATTGATCACTTGGTCAAGATACGCGAAGTGCAAAAGAGGACCAAGGGATTTCTTACACTGATACCGTTAAAGTTTAGTCTTGATAATACAGAGCTTGAAAAGAAGGGGTTGGTGACCTCTGAGAGCTCGTCTACATATGATCTTAGAGTGACTGCCGTCTCAAGACTGATGCTTGCAAACCAGCTTGACAACATTTCTGTATACTGGGTTGCACTTGGTAAGAAACTTGCACAAGTTGCACTCACATATGGTGGAAACGATCTAGTGGGAACTGCATTCTCTGAAGAAATCTACAAGGCAGCAGGCAAGGGAACAAACTCTTCTATAATTGAGCTTGCAAACATGATAAAAGAAATTGGGCGCGAACCTGCTCAGAGAGATACGTTCTTCAAAGTTTTAAAAAAATTCTAGAATATCATCTACAATTTTTTTACGACTAGTTTTCAGATTGTAACTTTATGCAGGTGTAAGTTGCATTATTTCCTGTTTTGATGTATCTGGCCATGTACCGTTTTGCAGAGAGTGGTTGTTTGCATGTTGTGTACTTTTGAATTTCTTGATGGCTGTTGATATTTTTTTAGCAAGTGCTATTGGGCTCATTGCTGCTTTGCTTGTGACAAGAACAATGTGGTCAAATAGTGGAAATGAAAACATTGACAGGTTCTTTCTGTCGACGTGGACATAACCAATTTCGCCAAACTCTTCGTCAAAGTCTCTTCCCATTGATATTGTCAACACACATTGCATGAAAAACATTTCGATTTTTTGGTCAGTTACTTGTGGGTCAACTTGATCACATGTCTTTCGCTCTATTGCTCTTCCGTGCTTGTTGATGATAGAAACAGATTGTATGTTATTGTTGATATCCAGTATGTTGTTGCACAATTCGTCAAATTGTATGACTTGAGTATTATTCATCTTGATAAAAGGTTAGGATGAAGTCATTATAAAATTATTTGGAGAATTGTTCTATAAGATAGTTTGATCGCTAAAATTGGATATTTTAGTCGTTTTTGGCTATAACCTGCATGTTCTAGACTTCGGTAGCAGGCTTTTGCGTGACTGGCTTGCCTACGCCGCCCTTTTTTCTGCGCTTCAGGCCAATGCTTATGAGTGTAATAAAAAATCCAAGTCCGCCCACTAGTCCTGCAATATTGCTCAATCCTGCATTGACAACTTCGGCTTCATGCAAGGCATTAATTTCATCATCTGACATGTCTGCTTTTCCGGCTGGCACGTTTTCATTTAGATATCCATAAACTGCAAAACCTCCAGCTAGCATTGCAATGCCAAGTGCAAAGACACGTTTGTCCATTATACTAATTTCTGGAAAGCAGTAAATAACTTAAGCTATGCGAAGCTCAAACTCTGGAACAAGGCCTTTTTCTATTCCAAACTGGAACAAGTTTCTAATTGCCTGCTCTCCCAATATGCCCATCTCTATTGTGACATCGTTTACATACATTCTAACAAATCTGTCTATGGTTTCCTTTGACTGTCCTCTACCATACTGCATTGCATAGTCTAATGCTTCACCAGGTCTTGCCATGCCGTATACGATTGATTCGCGAAAGAACTCGTCAAACTTTTTGATTGTCTCAATTCCAAAATGATTGCTCATGACATTTACTCCAAGTGGAACTGGAAGGCCTCCTGTACTGTCTCTCCACCACGAGCCAACATCAAGAAGTTTTACTAGATTTTTTTGATCATATGTAATCTGTCCTTCATGTATCACAAGGCCTGCATCAACTGCACCACTTGCAACTGCATCTGGAATGTCACTGAATTTCATTTCGATGTAATCAAACTTGCCAATCATCAACTCTAAAAGAAGAAATGCTGAAGTAAGTTTTCCTGGAATTGCAATCTTTGATTTTTGTAATTTTTCTACGCTGGTGTCTTGCTTTGCAACTACGATTGGACCATAACCCTTGCCAAAACTTCCACCGCTTCGCAATATGGTGTATTTATCCAGATATGCACAAGCATGAGCAGATACTGCGGTAACATCTAGCTCGTGTTTCAACGAACGCCTGTTCAAGGTTTCAATATCTTCTACAACATGTTTTACGTTAAAGTGAGGTGAGGTGACTTTACCAGTCAGCATTCCATAGAACATGAAAGCGTCATCAGCATCAGGTGTGTGCCCTATTGTTATGTCCACGAAAGGTGGTTTTTGTGCCTATAATAAAAATCAAGTTTATACATTTTAGTGGAAATTTCAGATATTGCTGTAAAATGATGTTCTGCAAAATTATGGGCCATCACTTTACAATCTTGTTGCAAAAAAATCAAAACAAGATCTTGGATGAAAAAATGTAAGATCTAGATCTTCCATGATCCATTGATTTTTTTTATAATTCTTCTAAACGTTTAATAGCGGCTAGAAAAGGATTTAGCTAAACCATGAAATTCAAGGCTACAGATCAAATTCTAAGTATTATTGGTAACAAAAAGAACATACGCAACTTTGGTGTCATTGCTCACGTAGATCACGGTAAGACAACAATGAGTGATAGTCTTTTAGCTTCAAGTGGTATCATCAGTCCATCTGTTGCAGGCCAAGCTCTTGCACTTGATTCCATGAAACTTGAACAAGACAGACAGATGACAATCGTTCAAGCAAACGTTACTTTGCTTTATGAACAAAATGGACAGGAATACGTAATCAACATGATAGACACTCCAGGACACATTGACTTTACTGGTAGAGTTACACGAAGTCTTAGAGCAATTGACGGCGCAGTTGTAGTATCAGATTCTGTTGAAGGTATCATGACACAAACAGAAACCGTAACTCGTCAGGCATTAGAAGAGCGAGTGAAACCTGTTTTGTATATCAACAAAATTGACCGTCTCATAAAGGAGCTAAGATTGCCTCCAGAAAAAATGCAAGAATGGTTACTTGAAATTATTACAAACTTTAACAGACTAATCGATATCTATGCAGAACCTGAATACAAGGAAAAGTGGAAGGTAAGCATTCAGGACGGCAGTGTCTCATTTGGTTCTGCAAAGGACAAGTGGGGATTTAACGCAGATGTAATGAAGAAGAAAGGAATTTCGTTCAAGGATATTTACGAAGCATACTCTGAGGGCGGTGATGTCAAGAAATTGGCAGAAAAAGCCCCATTGTATGATGCAGTACTTGGAATGGTTGTAAAACATCACCCATCTCCTGATGTTGCACAAAAATACAGAATTCCAAAGATTTGGAAAGGAGATTTAGATTCTGATATTGGTAAAGCACTTCTAAACTGTGATGACAACGGCCCGACTGTTATGATGATTGTAAACATGACAGTAGATCCTGCGGCAGGTCCTGTTGCAATTGGACGTTTATTCTCTGGAAAAATAAAAGACGGTGATAGAATACATTTGATTGATACAAAACGAGAAGGCAGGGTCCAATCTGTCAACTTTTTCATGGGCAACCAAAGAGAAATGGTCGGAGAACTTGCAGCAGGAAACATTCCGGCTTTGCTTGGACTAGAACATGCAAGAGCAGGTCAGACTCTATCATCAGTTGCAGGCATCAATGCATTTGAGGGAATTCATTATGTATCCGAACCTGTCGTGCAAATTGCAGTAGAGCCAAAACATCCTAAAGACTTGCCAAAACTAGTTGAAGCATTAAACCGTATTACAATAGAAGACCCTAACTTGGTTGTAAAAATTAACGAAGAATCAGGTGAGACTGTAATTGCTGGTATGGGTGTGCTACACCTTGAAATTGCAACTGCATTAATTGCAGATGCCAAGGTGGAAATTGTTACATCGCAGCCATTGATCAACTATAGAGAAACAATTCGTGGTTCTGCAGGACCTATCATGTCAAAATCACCAAACAGACACAACAAGATATTCATGAAGGTAGAACCATTAGATGAAAAAATTGCCGAGATGATACGAAATGGAACATTAAACGAATACAAGGACAAAAAGGAAGTTGCTACCATACTCAAGGCTGCAGGTTGGGATGGAGATGAGGCAAAACGTGTAATGAGATTTGATATTAGAGGTAATGTCGTAGTAGATGGAACAAAAGGTGTCCAGTTTGTCGGAGAATCTACTGATTCTATACTATCTGGCTTTGAAGACTCTGTAAAAGAGGGTCCACTTGCAAGAGAACAGGTGAGGGGATGCAAGTTTACATTCCATCATTTCGTTCCTCACGAGGATCCAGCTCACCGAGGCTTGTCCCAATTGGGACCTGCTTCAAGAAGAGCCTGTACTGGTGTTATGTTGTTGTCTAATCCTGTATTGCTAGAGCCAATGCTTGGAATCGAAGTTAGGGTTCCACAAGAAATGATTGGTAACGTTGCAGGTGTAATATCTGGAAAAAGAGGCAAAGTGCTAAACATGGAACAAAAAGGTGTCATACACATCATAACAGGTGAGCTTCCAGCATCTGAAACATTTGACTTGTCAGAAATAATGAGAGGACAGACTGCAGGACGTGCCATGTGGAATACACATTTCAAGGCATGGACTCCAGTTCCAAACTCGATTTTGACCAAAGTGATTGCTGATATTAGAAAGAGAAAGGGATTGGCACCAGAAGTACCAACACCAGACGAGTACGTCGACAGCGAGTAAAAAAGGAAAACCCCCTTTTCATTCCTAAATTTGTGTTTGTTTTTTGGTATCATCAGATAATGACGAAGGTTATGATTTGTTGGAAATTCCTTTTGTATGAATAAGATCTATCCATTTTATGGATGACCTATTTGATAACATCAAAAGGATCAAAGCATTTGAGAAGATCTTTCTTGGGTTTAGCAATAACAAATTCATCATTAAGGATTTAGATAAACCAGAAGAACATCAAACCATGGTCTTTCGAGAAAATGGAATTTTAGACATACATAAAACCACAGAAGGATCTGAGAAAAAATATGAGTCTCTTGGTAAGTTTGATCTAGCTAAAACAATGCAGAAAATACTTGAAGATCCTACAATTTTTGTGAGAGTAGCTGAAGAAATGGTAAAGAGTATGAAAGAGATAAATTTCAATGAGCCAGAATATGCTGATTATAAAATATGCAATATCAAAACAAAAGAAGAATTATCTCACATAGCACAACGAAAAAAAGACGATGTGATCATACCTCTTGAATCCCTTGCTGAATTTAATTTTTCTGAAGGAGCAATTTCATGGGGTGATGCAAAAAATAAGATTAATGAAAATGCAATAGTTCTTGATAAAAATAATTCTCCTATTGCTTATCTGTTTAAAAAAGAAAACAGCGTATTCATGATGTCTATAAACATCATAGAAAATCAATTTGTATCAAATTTCATTTCACTAATGACTAATCCTGAAAAATTGGATGAAAAAACTTCATGACGCAAATAGGTCAACAAAACCACTACATAAAATTCCTCAAAGGCTACTGCTTTTCAATTAAAGTAAAAGATTCTAAAATTATTCTTAATTAAGATACAATCACTGGCCAAGATCTTTCATTTTGGCCTCTAGTGTGACCAGTCTTCTTTGTGCAACGTCAATCGTGCGTTTTAGAATATCAATCTCATCTCTATTTTGCTTTTCCATCTCACTTATGCTATCAAACAAGACTTTGGATTCTGTTGTCATTCCATCGTCAGTCCTGTCCATCTTGATTGTAAAATGTTTGTACTCTTCTTCTAACTTTGTCATCCTCTTGTCAGATTCATCCATTCTTGTCTTTACCGTATTAATCTCAGCATGAATTGACCTTAATTCATCCTCTATCTTGTTTAGTGAAGGTGCAAGAAACCTCTCTATTCCAAATGCTTTCTCGCCCATGATCTCTGCTATGTCTAATTCCTAGTTAAATCATGCCATGTATAATAAAATTTTAGAGCATACGAAATTAAGATCAGAATGTAATTGTATTCTAGTTATTTTGTTTGAAATTCAACATCTCTAGTAAAATCATCATTTCATACTGCTAACAAGTATTATTGCTAGTGCACTTGTCACTACTGCGACTGACCATGGTACAGGACCATAGTATTTTTTTCCAAACATTCCTCTCTTTGAGTTAAAGACCATCCATATCAGAAATGGTATTATCCAAAAGATGGCTGAAGAATGGTTCTTGAATATTACACTATTTGCAACAAATATGCTGATAACAGATGCAACTGTGACAAGTGTAACAATAGCAAAATGTTTCTTGTTCCATGGCACTAGATTACTGTTTGACTTCATACATCTATCAAATGTTGTCTACACTATAACACATTCGATTGGTCTTGTATTGTTACTATATCCGTCTAACGTGAAAATGATTTTAATGTCCTTTGCCTAAAAACTAGCAATGCTTGAGAGAACAAAATGTCCTATTTGTAGGCAGAAATTTATAGAACATTCAGAATTACAGTGGAAAATCTGCAAAGTTATTATAATTAAAGAATTTTCCGGGAATTGTATAGGATTTGATTTAGAGTATAGACCGTCATTTGAAAATGATATTTAACCAATAACTAGACCTATATTGTAAAAACGTCATTGACTGTATAGTTGTCAAACTTTTCTGGAAATAACAACACAAGAAAAAGACTCAGGCGTCCTACAAAGATCCAAGTTGCACGGGGTCAGAATTTCATGTGTTATAGATGTAAACGACTCATAACTGATGATGATGAGTATAACATTCATCATGTGGATGGAAATGCATCAAACTACAACATTACAAATCTAAAGGTGATGCACGTTAAATGCCATGGATGGTTTTGAAATCTCACCCAAGCGAATAAAGAAAACAAAATGTGATAATAATCCAGGAAAATTTGTAAAGTTATAACAATTAAAGAATTGTCTAGATTTGAAAGTATACGATACAATGATACCAGAAATGCTAAAATATGTTGATATTATAAAACAGCCATGAATTTGGTACCTAAAGTTATTTTGGCCACACTTTTCGTTTTAATGATATCATCAGGATTGGTTCTTGCACCCTCATATGCTGCGGCCTTGACTTTCAAGTATACCGCAAAGAGTACATTTACTGTACCGACTGCAATGAAATGTCCTAACGGTTCACTTGCACCAGATAATAGCGTGTCAAAATGTCCAGCACTAGTACCATCCAAATTTGATAACCAATCGCCACAGAATTCTAACTACAAGGCCCAGGCAACTTATGTACAAAATGGTGGAACCAGCTATGCTGGTGTTATAGCACAACAAGCAACACAAGCTCATAACACACAAAATTCTCAGCAGGCCTCTAATGCACACCAGGCCACCCAAGCCACACAGGCGCATGAACCTCAATCTTCCAAGTCTAGTACACCTATGCCTCTTCAAATGCCAAACACTGCCAAAAATACAATTCCAACATTGAAGATTCAACCAAAATATACGCCAAAATTACCGTGATAGCTAGTTTTACGATTGGAAAATAATCCGTAATTCTTTATAGTCAATTCAAAATGATAATTTTAATGAAGATTCGTGCAGGATTATTTGGCATACTGACACTGTTCTTTCTAACTGTACACCACGTTCAAGCACAAGTCAATCCTGGTAGTGATCCTGTCATGTGGGACTATGTGGACCAGACACAATTTGCAATTATACTAATTGTTCTAGTAATAGTTGGTGGGGGGTTTACTGTATATTTTCGCAGGAAAAAACCTACTCCAAAAGATACCTAGACTTTGGGTTTTGCAATTTTTCCACTGCGTAGTTTTTGCACTCCAGGAACCATCATGGTTATGATTGCAACAAAGCCAAAACCTGCTGCGCACCATCCGGCAATGTGGGACTGGTATTCCCTCATTACAAGAAATGATGATGCCGAAAGACCAAATGTAATCAATGATGCCACAAACAATGAATTGAGTTTCAATTTACAGTTTCTTTGATTGGACTGCCAGATTTAGCAATTTCTATAGGAAAAAGATCTAGCGGTATGGTAAACAATTTATCTTGTGTCCAAGTCATGCTACTGACCATCAGAACTCCAACGGGATGATGTTAGTATGGCAATCCTTTGACTGATTGGATTCTCGTGGTCAAATCCTTTTCTAATATGACTTTTGTATGTATGTAATGGGATTATTTGGCAGCAAAAAAGAGGAATACTGCTCTGTATGCAACAAGCGAACTCCTAACACCAGTAAACCGAAAAAAGAATGGAACATCAAAGGTCAACTGTGCGCAAAATGCTTTGTAGATTTTATGAAAAAACCCCTTCCCAAAAAAAAGAGCGATGATGTATGTGTCGCATGCGGTGCAGAGCCTGGGGGACTCAACCTCTGGAAACCAAAAAAAGAATGGGACCTAAAGGGGTGGCTTTGTGAGCCTTGTTTTAACGAATGGCAAAACTCAGACAATGAACTAAAAAAAAACTGTATCGTATGCAATGCTAAACTTGGGTTTTTTCCACGTCATGCAAAAAAAGAGTGGAACCTCAAAGGATATCTGTGCAAAAATTGCTGGAATTTACAAGAATCAAAAGTCTGAAAAAGAAAATCAAAATAATGTCAACACAAATGTCTACTCTGGAGGGTTTTGAACAAACACGTTGCAAATCAACCAGTCAGTTTTGGAATCACGATATTGTACGTTACATGTGACAAACTTGCCCTTTAGTGCACGCTCTAAATCCGCAATTGTCTTTTCCTCATACTGAGGATCTTCTGGGTTGTCCACTTTTGCAATCATGATTCTTTCAACATTTCCATATTCTTCTTTATTGTCTTTGCGAAAATGCGTAACTGACATGTCAAAGGTATTTCCTGATAGACAGGCAATTACTGGTCCGCCTATTCCGTCACCCATGTTCTGTGGTTTTTTGTGCGTTTTAATTAACCATACCAAAACCATGCCTGGATTATATCATACCACTAGGCACAATCCAACATTTTTGTTGCAAAATTGTATTGAACTGATAAATAATTTTTCTGACACTATACCATCATGACAAACATACAGACAGTCAAAAAACTCGAGGGAGCAAAACTCTCATGACCGACTCGGCAACACTCACAAAATGTCTAGACTGTGCAGTCCAGATAATGCAATGGGTAGATGGAAAAGAACATCTGCTTGCAATGGGCAAAGTCTTTCTCTGCACGCTATTTCTGGGAGGTCCATAGAAATGGCAGTAGAAAAACCAGGCAAAATTCAAGAGATAAGAGAAACAGTATCTTGTGCAGTGGAAATAATGCGCCAGATTAGAGCACCTGGAGTACAGGAATCGCTTGGAAAAATAATGGATATGGGCGAAGTGGTAAAGGATGTAATTGAGGCACTCAAAACGCCAGAGATGGTAAAAAACATAGAAAACTTTCGCTTGATTACACAAAACATTAACGATGCCTCTGAAAAGATGCATAGTACCATCAAACTGATGGAAGAGACAGGTGTAATACATGAAGCAAAGGAATTTGCAAAATCTGCCAAAAACATGATGGACTTGATTGGCAATACCGGCCAGGACTTGCGAGAGGTAAACTTTGCAGTAAAATCCATGTTCAAGTCAGTCCAAGTGCTAGTAGAGGACCTAAAACCTACTCAAAGCAGATATTAATATTGATTATATTGTTTGGTATAATCATGACAGAATACGATAGGGTGTTATGCTCTTGTACAAGTTGTAGGTGTGGTCATTATGGAAAAGGATCCCTTGATAAATTTCTCTGTGACAATTGCAAGAACGATATCCACAGTGGCATGAGACCTGTCACAAAATCCATAAAATCACACTAAATCTATTTTCTTATTTCTTGTGTCTTGTAGTAAACAGGTTATTTTTTCGCATCTTCCACTTGTTTCTCTCAAGTGTCGCGCTCTTGATCTCTGACTCTAATCTATTTTTTGCCTCTTGGGTCAAGTTTGGATCTTTTAGCAGTTCATTTTTTTCATTAATTTTCTTTGTGTATTTCTCAATCTGAATATCTATTCCTTCAAAACTCATTGTTATCTCAATTCAGACCATGTAATTTAGCAATTTCTGTCACTTGTGGGATGTATCCAGAACTTACTTTCGTATGACTTCCCACTCGTATTTGCAATCTTCACACAGATAATAGTAATGCATTCCATCACTTTTCTCGACTGGATCCATGTATTCGCCAGTGTTCTTTGACATGCATTCTAGGCACTCTTGCTCAGCCATTTTCTTTTTTGTCATTTCATGCAAAATTAATGCTTTGATGTATACCATTAATTTTCATAATTGTACCTAGGACAAGTTCGGGCTGTTTTTATAGATCATACACTGATTTTATTTCATGATGCACTGTATCAGCTCTTCATGCAGGGGCAAAATTGTACGGGGAACCATGTGCAGCAAGTGTGGGATGGACAATTCAAAAGAAGCCGGAAGAATTGCACTAGAGATACTTGATGAACGGGGAATCGAAGAGCTTGATGAATTTATGCTAATTCACTTTCCTGACGAGAACAAGCGAAAAAAACTCAGACATATGATGCTACAGATTAACTATAATGAAACAAGGGCAAAACAATATGATGCATCAAACCGTCATAAAAGATGATAAAATAAATTAAATAAAAATCACGCACGAGTTTTTGTTATGTTACATGAAACTAAAAACAATGTTTATACTAGATTCTGTGTTATGATATAACAATGGACCCGGGACAAATCATTGGGCTAAAAAAGAAACTAAAAAAGAATAACGACGATGCACTGGATTTTGTACAAAAATTAGAATCCACATTGACAGACTTTGAAAAGACTGGAAACTTGACAGGAAGCTACACCGAGATTAAAAAAGCCATACTAGAATACAAGGACAAGCTACTAAACTAATTTCTCCCAGACTGGATTTTACCATATTATCTTATGATGTAATCATGATGAACATCAGTTAAATTCTAAACTGGTATAGAAAATACCATGAAGACTGGAATAATTGCATTGATTGCAGTTGGTATCATATTATCTGGACTTGTGATATTTCTAGAGATCTACAAACCTGCTTCAAATGCCGTAATACGATTGAGCGCAACTGCCGAAACAAGCCCAGGAAATGAAAAAATCCACACGCAACAGCAACTGCAAGACATTGATATCAATACAAAAATTCTTGACAATTCAACACTGGATAAAATTCCCGTGCTCAAAAATGCAATAGACCAGGCATTTAGCAAGTTTGTGCCACCACCTTTTCATGGTGTTCATACATTTACAACTGATATCAGTCAAAGTGATTTTGATTCTATACTGCAGCTGGCAGGAGACAAGGCAGAACAGTTGCCTGATGTGCAAACAAATGACACAAACTTTGGGGTAAATTTTACAACCTATACAACTACAATGGAGTTTAAGCTAGATAATTTCTATTATCATGTTATCATAGAGCAACTGGTTCCATCATGATTCACACAAGAAAAAAATCATGCCACTCGTAATTAGCTCATTATACAATGACATTAACTTAAATAGAAAATCTTCGGCTGATAAGTAGGACTAGGAATATGGACGAATTTGATAATGTATCCGGTACACAGCGTATGACGCTAAGAATACCTAATTCAATATCAAATGTACTAAAAAAAGAAGCAGATAAGAGAGATCTTCCATTAAATGCATTGATTACAAAGATTCTTTTCAAAAATGTGTCATATGACATGCAAATAAACACACTGCCTGCAGTAACAGTGTCTGATGTTTTATTTTCACGTATAATTGACAAATTAGATGTAAATGATCTGGAAGAAATTGCAAAGGAAGGTCCAGATATAATCAAGAAAATTTTTGCAATCCAAGGTATAGAGTATACGCTCAAAGAAGTAATGGACAAACATTTTGTTATAATGGGAAAATATTGTGGCTGGTATAGTTTCAACAATACTGGGAGTGGCAAGGCCCATAGGCTAGTTTTTGAGACACAATTAGGCACAAAATGGATTGATTTTCTCATGTTATATGTAACAAATATCCTAGAATCCCTGAAAATTACGATCAATGCCAAGCTAGTGCACGAGAATGTTGCAATCTTCAAGTTTACAACATAGATAACACCTGACAAGTGCATCTGTAAATGTTTTACAATGTATGCCAAAAGCTGTTTGACGTATAGATTCCATAAATATTTTATTTCTTATGTACTGTATTATTACAAATATCCGGTACATTTGTGTATTTTGACATAAAAATTTAATTTATGTAAAATATTTACCTGTGATGATTCGTACATCGGATTCCTGCGCAATTGTTAATACTGTTAAAAAATTAAAATTCACAGATGACGCAATATGACACACTCTTGTTGATCTCACGAAGGGAAACAATATCATTTGACGCAGATAGACGCAGGTTGACACAGAGACTCTTTAAAAATGGTCCATCTAGAGATGGTGGGAATGATGGGCATTTGCAATCCGGGGATATAGATCCTATTTGTAGTTCTGGCGTATCTTTTGATTTAGCACCAACCTCTCTTTGGAGTTGCACGTGATATGGAAGTCTTGAAACGCGTATCAACTAACAGGCTCACCTTGAGGCTGCAAAGTGACCTTCTTGAAACTCTCAAACAAAATGCAGACAAGAAGGATCTGACGCTAAACGCCATGATTACTAATATTTTGAATAAAAACGCCACGTATGATGAAACAGTAAATGTAGTTCCAAACATGATAATTCCACATGATCTGTTTTTGAACATTGTATCAAAAATACGAGAGCCCGATATGCACGAAATTGTAAAAAATGGGCCAAACGTCGTCAAAAAGCTTTTTGATATAATGGGATTGCCATATGACATTGATCACGTGATTTACAATTATCTTACAATGCTGTCAAAATATTGTAATTGGTTTGAACTCACGCACAAGATAACAGGTACTCATTACCGACTCGTCTTTTGCACTGGAAATGATTCCAAATGGTCAACATTTGTACAACAATACATCCGAACAATATTGGAATCACTTAAGATCATAATAACAAACGAATCACATCATGCAGGCATAATTGTCTTTGAGTTTTCTCATAGAGATTATCTCTAAACTCTCAAGACAAAATTATATTTGAATTTTCCAAAAAATCATGTCTATATATCTTTCTCACAAAAGTTATCACTGACACAGTCTGACACAGATAGAACCCAAATTCCTATAAGCTATTTTTACTTCTTCAAGCTGTGCTGAATAATCTGCAAGGGACGGGATTGATACATAGTCATATGATTCGCTTCCAATGTCGACACCTTGTGGGAAACCAGTAACACAATCAGGATGACGTTCTGCAACTTTACCGATAAGAAATACCGCAGCCTTGACATTATTTTTTGCTAAAACAGAGGAGAGATCATGACACCAATTAGGGAGATTTCGTTCGTTAATTATGTTAAAAGAAAGAAGTATCGGTTGAGTAGGACTAGGGCGTAGGAATTCCGGTAAGATCAGTAGAACTCCCATTGTTATTACTATGCCAGTGATTATTGCCCCCACATGTACGATCTTCATATGATATCAACCTCTTGCGAGAGGTACTTCCTGTGCTGCTCGTTGAGTTAGGTGGAACCTATATTGTGCATCAACCATCTTTGCAGCTCTTATCATACTTGTGACCACAGAGTTTCTTGAGAAATCAAGAAACATTTGACTGTCTTTTGGAAGACAGTGACCTCCGATACCATCTCGTGCATCAAGGACTTCGATATTCCATTTTGTGTTTATAGCATCGCGGAGTTCGTCAAAATTAAGAGATGAGTTATCACAGACCATCTTGATCTCCTCTGCAAATGCGATCTCAAGATATCTGTAAGAGTTCTCTACAACTTTGGTGAGCTCTGCTATATCTGGCGAGCTTACCTGGTGGAGTGGGATTTGAAGCAAATTTCCGTAAAAGTTCTTTCCTTCCTTTATACAGCATGGTTCGCATCCTCCAATAACACGTACTTGTCTTACACCGTGCTCTTCTTTTTCATGCACAAAGAATCTATGCGGTACATGTACCACATGTAACCTATGACCTAGGATTTTTTTCACTTCTTGGGTGGTGCCTCTAGTTACAGTTGAATCTATTCCAACTAGAGCGCCAGTCTTGCCTTCATATGTCAGTCGTTTTGCTATATCCACCAATCCATCAAGATATGGGACAAACATGTCCTCAGGTTTATGTGTCGATATGCATACGACATAATAGTCATACCCCTGGAAATCTGTAGCGGCCTTTTGTATGACCTTATCTTTGAGTGCTCGTGTGATTGCATCTTTGTTGATGTCAAATCCATCTACATGCAATCCAAGAGATGTCATGTACTCTGCATTGCTATGACCTATCTGGCCAAGGCCGATTATGAGAATTTTTTTCTCAGATTCTTTAGGAATAAGTTTTTCAAACATTATGTTTGTCCTCCTGTGTCTCTTGCCA
>Ga0206954_1042_pt1 | contig 37449 bp, 37 predicted proteins | sample Alteio_BWOrgHeat_37_FD_153250 | JGI IMG/M metagenome (GOLD analysis project Ga0206954, IMG submission 153250) | Enriched cells from forest soil in Barre Woods Harvard Forest LTER site, Petersham, Massachusetts, United States -... | ecosystem: Environmental > Terrestrial > Soil > Temperate forest >...
ATGCTGTATAAATACCCCGGCAGTTACAGTTTGCTAACTGCAAATTATGCCTATGTATGTTTCGAGGTGAAAAACAAAACTGCACACCATCTTATATTTCTTCACGATCAGAAAGAACAAAAAATAGCGGTTTCAGAAGAGATAAGATATCCGGCTGTTGATAAAGATGGGTTATTGTATTACAGTGAGGCAAAAACAAACGAGATAAAATCAATTTCGATAAATGGCCAAACAAGGGACCTGGGCGTCAAAGGCTACGTTATAACCATCATGGACAATGACCTTTATTTCTCGAGGGAACACGATACTAATATCCAATCGGCCAATGCCGACATATTTGTAGTTAATACCAAATCGCCGGGCAAACCGCAAAAGTTGGTTACTAACACAGCGGGTGAGGCAACCGTTATTTATCCGGGCGGAAAATATATTTATGATGAGGTATTAACCGGCGGTGAATTCAAACCTATAATTTATAGCGTCGAAAATAAGAAATATGTGATCATCAATGTCGAAAAAAGATTCCTTAATGCGCCGCAATATTATTCCTACCAAAAGAAGTGTTTGATATTTTATGATATTAAAACTTTTGAAACCAAAACGGTTGAACTCCCGAAAGTTTTTGATATAGCACGATGAGGCAAGGGCAGTGAACAACGATTTTCGGTCATTTCAAAAAATGTCGTGATATTCTTATGTTCCGGTTATTGATTTAATGATTTAACATTAATTTCGCATCTGCCAATTTATATGTCGCTGGAATTTAAAACCTTTATTCATCTCGTTTTTATAGGCTTTGTGGCCCTTTTCCCGGTGGTTAACCCTATTGGGTCGGCTTTTATTGTGAGCCCGTATTTTACGCACGTATCCCGCAAGGAAAGAGTAAAATATGTAAAAAAGATCACCATTTACTGCTTTATAATTTGCGCCCTTACCGTTTTGGTAGGGCACTGGATACTGGAGCTATTCGGGTTGTCTATCCCGGTGATTCAATTGGCCGGTGGTATTATGATCTGCAAGATCGGCTGGGAATTTCTATCTGCAGATGACAAAGAGGTTCCGGAAGATCAAGAGAAAGCACATATTGAAACAGAGCCTATAGCCCTGGTGGCGAACAAGCTTTTTTACCCCATCACCTTCCCAATCACTACCGGCGCAGGTACCATAGCCGTTCTGTTTACGCTAAGCGCCAACGGCGCTAATACTGATATGAATGTTTACCTGCTCAACATCGCCGCGTTACTGGTATCTATTCTCGGCATCTGCATACTCATTTTTATTTTTTACCTCAACACCAACCGGCTCATCAGTTATATCGGGGTGCGCAACGAGCAGATCATTAACAGGTTTATGGCGTTCCTTATCTTTTGCGTGGGCCTGCAAATAGCCGCCGGCGGTATTACCAATTTGGTGAAACTGCATTTTAAGGTACATTGAAAATCAAACACGCAGCCCCCAGGCAATCGCTTCTAAAAACGTTTCCGGCGAAACTTTTTTCGCTCTTTCCCAGTTGCCGAAGAGCGGGTAAAACAACCAGGGTAATCGCATTAAAAACTATTTTGAATAGCAACTAATATACTACTCGAACTAAGGCTTTTGATTTGCATGATGATTAGTTTTTACCACAAAGTACACTAAGGGCACTAAGAAAATACTAAGAACCTATGCCTGCCATCCACTTTGTGTCCTTTGTGTTCTTTGTGGTTAACATCTCTTCTCATAATTTAAACAAACATATAAGTTCACAAAGTTATTTTCTTGTGGCCTTTGTGAAACCTTCGTGCACTTTGTGGTAAAAAAGCAAGTCTTAAAATGTGGTCAAGTTTGTTAGTTTTACCCCTTAAATGAAGAATTTCCTCAAGATAGTAGCCATCGATGAATACTCCATCACGCCAAAATACGTGCAGATGGTGAATTCTATTTTGCAGGGGATCGAATCGGGCCGGATTGAACAGGGTGATATATTGCCGTCCATCAATGATTTTAGTACAGCGCTGGAAGCCTCGCGCAATACCATCGAACGGGCGTATAAAGAGCTAAAAAAGCTTGGCGTGATAGAATCGGTTGCCGGGAAGGGCTATTTTATTACCGGCCGGCGATTTAAGCAGCCTTTAAAGATCATGCTGCTGTTTAACAAATTGAGCAGTCACAAAAAGATCATGTACGATGCTTTTGCCAATACTTTAGGCAATACGGCGGCCATCGATTTTTATATTTACAACAACGACTTTAACTATTTTAAAAAGCTGCTGCAGGATAAGATCGACAACTACTCCAAGTTTGTGATCATCCCTCATTTTATCGAAAATACCGGCAGGGCTTATGAGGTGATCAATGATATTCCGAAAGAAAAACTGATCCTGATGGATAAACTGGAATCGGGGGTAACCGGGCGTTTTGGCGCCGTGTTTGAAGATTTTGAAAAGGATATTTATTATGCGCTGGAACAGCTGGTGGGCAAACTGAGCAAATACCACACGTTAAAGATCATTTTTCCGGGGCACTCTTACTATTCAAAAGACATACTCACCGGGTTTGTGGCATTTTGCAGGCAGTATGCTTTTGAGTATGAGATCATCCAGTCGTTAAAACAGGAAAACATATTGCCGGGCACGGTTTACATTAACCTGATGGAAGACGACCTGGTGGAGCTGATCGAAATGATCATCACCCTGAACCTGAAAGTTGGTGAAGATATCGGGGTAATATCCTATAACGAAACGCCTATAAAAAAGATCATCCTCAACGGCATCACCACCATCTCCACCGACTTTAAACTCATGGGCGAAAAAACGGCGGAACTGGTGTTGAATAATTCTGTGGATCATATCGCGATCCCTTTTTTGGTGACGGACCGGAATTCGTTGTAGATCAAATGAGCCGACACAATCCCATTGTGGGATTAGTTAATATATTTACCCTAATAAATCATCCTCGAAATGTTAATCCGAAAGTTACTTTTAACGCTCGTATTGTTTTTGCCTGCCAGTATACTTTTTGCGCAAGGCTATACATTAAAGGGCGAAATTAAAGGCGTTAATGATGGATGGGCATTTGTAAAGCACCGGCAAACGGGTAAAACGGATTCGGGGAGGATCATTAAAGGTCGTTTTACTGTTTCGGGGCCGATAACAGCCCCGGAATTCTGTAATTTCGGTTATTCGGAAAACGGTCTGAAGGATTATTACCTGGGCTTCTTTTTAGAGCAGGGCAGCTTCAGGATAAAGCTTGATAAAAAAGCCCTGAATGACATCGGCATCGTTTTCACCGGCAGCAGCGTGGAACGATCTTTTCAACAGTTTCAAAGGATGGTAAAATATATCCAGGGGCATTATTATCCCGAGTCGGTAAACCCGCGACTGGAGGAAATGGCGGCAAACTACGCTACAAACCATCCGCAATCGTATATCAGCGCTTTCGCACTGGTTTCTTATGAAGACGATCTGCCCAAACTTGGGCGCCTTTATCGACGCCTGGCGCCGCAGGTACAACGATCTTATTACGGCCTGCTCATTAAGGATAAACTGCGTGGCGAGCCGGGTGCTGTGAAATAACGAAAAATGTGACCATTTGCTGAACAAGCAAAACTTCGTAAATGTGCATCTTTGGCGCTGTAGAGACGCAATATTTTGCGTCTCGGACCCGAATTTAGAAATTTAGGAAGATGCCTGAACATTGTCTCCGGGATGCAAAATATTGCGTCTCTACAGCCAGTTTTTGTACCTTTCTGACGTTCAGCCCGGGAGTCTGGACTCAAGAATAATCAATGACCGCGTTAAACATTTACACCGATATATTTTTATTAGCAGCCGGGCTTTTTGCCGGGGCCATCAATGCCGTGGCCGGCGGGGGCACTTTTATCAGTATGCCGGTGTTGATCTATGCCGGGCTGCCCTCGGTGCCGGCAAACGCTTCCAGCACAGTGGCCCTTTTCCCGGGCAGTCTGGCGAGTATTTATGCCTTCCGGAAGGATTTTAAAGGTTTTGATAACATTCCCTTAAAATATTTGATAGCACTTTCGCTGACGGGCGGCTGTATCGGCGCGCTGCTACTGATATTTACCCCTTCGAACAGTTTTGACAAAATTATCCCCTGGCTGGTGCTGGTAGGCGGTTTTACCTTCATCTTCGGCAAGCAGCTGAGCAGGTTGCTGCAAAGCCGGTTTACCATAAGCCGTTCAGTTATGCTGGTTACACAATTTATCCTGGGCATTTACGGCGGCTATTTTGGCGGCGGCGCCGGCATTATGATGATGGCCGCCTGGAGCTTATTGGGGCTTAGCGATATTAAACTGATCAATGCCAACAAAACCCTGCTGGTTGGGGCGGCTAATTCTATCGCGGTGGTTATTTTTATCCTTTCGGGTAAAATATGGTGGCCGCAAACCTGCATTATGCTCATCGCCACCACTATTGGCGGTTATGCAGGCGCCTATTATTCGCGCAGGCTTAACCAGGCAGTATTACGGGCAGTGATCAGCGGGCTTATCGTGGTGATTACGGTGCTTTTCTTTTACAGGGCTTATTGGTAACTAAGCTTTTATGGTACCGAATTTTACCGCAAAGTGCGCAAAGAGGGAAACGCAAAGTCACGTAGAGACGCGAGGCATCGCGTCTTCGACCATCATTTTCGTTTAATTATCATAAGTCCAATCATTCGGTTCGGAGACGCGATGCATCGCGTCTCTACGATTCCCTCCAAAATCACTTTTAAACAGCTTCCTGGCGATCTCTGCGGTTAAATTTTAAATGATCTTTTAATTTCCGGGGTTTTGAAATTTTAAAAAGAACCGCTATCTTACGACAGATTTCACGCTTTACCATCAACCTTTTAGTTAATTTGAAAACCCCTACCTATGACAAAAACAAACATATTCTCGGGTATTAAAATAAAATTTCGCGTTGTCGACAGCTACAGAAAAACTAAACATTTTGATCATTTTGTTTTTCAGCAGGCGATTTTTGCGGAGGGGCCTGAGGGTGGCAATCAATTTACCCTGGTGGTTTATGCCCGAACGAAATACCTTACGGTATTGAATAACGGCAAACCTATCGCTTGCGAGGAAATTAAAACCTGCGACTTTACCGGCACCAAACCTATTGTCCAGTTCGCAAATATGAAACTAAATACCGTGGGGCTTGAGGTTTTGTACCCCCCGGATCAAACTTCGGATTTGACAGTATGCGCCACAGGTTACTATGATAACGGAGCGTACGTTCAATATACCGCTTCAACTGCGGGTCACCATGATGTACCTATCCAGCTCAGGATTGAGCCTTCGCCGCCTGCATAAACTTATCGGCCGGTCTCAAATTCAGTGCCTTTGGCCGGATCTTGTCCGAATACCTTGCTGAGCGCCGCGTAAATTTCCGGATGCTTATGTTTTAGCTGATCGGGCTTTTCAAAAAAATATTCTGCCGCTACGGCCAGGAATTCTGCTTCGTTGGTTAATCCGTAGGGGTTAATGTCTGATTTGCCGGCTGCTATGCGGTGCATCTCGCTGTGCATCATTTTAAGCCAGGGAATGGCATAGGCACGCTCCATAAAGTTGGCCGGTATGCCGTCTGTCTCACCGTCGGATTTATCCAGCAAATGAACAAATTCGTGAATGGCGGTGTTGCCCTGCCCGGCAGATTTGGAAAAACCTTGAATCAACGCTGCCCGCGATAGCAGCATCTGCCCGTTCATATAGCCGGAACCCACCATACCCAGTATATTCCGGTTTTCGCCTTCAAACTGAAATTCCTGGTCGAAGGTGTCGGGGTAAAGAATGACATTGGTCAGGTTTTTATACTTCCAATCCGGGAAGCCAAAGATGGGAATTACCGCACCCGCCGCGATCAGGACACGGTCGAGATCCGTAATTTCGGTTCCAACGCCCTCAATGTGGACATCGTTTAAAAAATCATCCATTCGCTGCTCAAATTTTGCTTTATCAGCTTCGCTAAGATTTTGATAATAGGTAACCTGCCTTTTAAGGATTGTGCGATAAGCCGGCATTTCTTCCACCCGGACCGTTGTTTTATTTCTGCGCTGAAATATTAAAAAGGCAACGGATGCCACAACGATAACGGTGATCAGCAAACTCATGCGGTTAAATACAGGTAATGGTTCATACTATTTAAAGCTATTGGGTAATCGTCAAAAATATTAAATATAAGTGAACGGCCCGCAGCGAAAGTTTAAGTTCAGGTGTTCACGAAAATGTTAAAAAACGTGCAGATTTTGAGAAAATGAAATTTTAAATTACTGAAAAACAGCGCTTTTTGTTAGCACTTTGACGGTGTATGTGCGCAAAACGTGAACACTTTAACACCTGTTTGGTCGGCTTTTTAAGCGGGCGGCGATTGACCTAATCGCACCCTTAAATTGGCATTTCAGCCCCCCGCCGGGTGTAATAAGGGCGAATACCTTTATGGTAAATATTAAAGCAAAAATCCTTAACATGAAAACTAAAATCAAAACGGCAAAAAAATGCCTGCAAGTTTTACCCTTGCTTTTCCTCGTGTTTGGCTCAACTATCAGTTTTGCTCAAAAAGCCGCCAGCTGGCAGCTCGAAAAAATGCCCGTGGCGCTGGAAACGGACTTCGCATTAAGCGCGCTACCACCTCAATTGCGCCCGGGCGCCACTATTTACCTGTTAGACCCCAATAAAGGCTATTATATAGCGCGCAAAGGCTCCAACGGCTTTGTTTGCTACGTTAACCGGACCGGCTGGGAATGGGCCGACTTCAGGACCGACGTAGCGGCAGCCATAGGTTTCGACGCCGCAGGCGCCAGCACCATTTTCCGGGTGGACCAGGATGTGGCAGCTATGCGGGCTTCCGGAAAATTTACCGCTGTACAAATAAGAGACCTGGTTGTGGACAGGATCAAAAAAGGGATATACAAAGCGCCGGCCAGGGCAGGCATCTCCTACATGCTGGGGCCGGTGATGCGCACCTATACCGGGACACCCGTCAGCAAGGAAGTGATGACCATGAACATGCCGCACTATATGTTTTACGCCCCCTACATAACCAATACCGATATCGGCAACATACCCAACGGGCAGGCTGACGGCCCGGTGGTGATCAATGCGGGCGATTTGCTGCTGGGTACAGGAAAGGGGCCGTTCGGATATATGATCTTAGGCGCCGGCGAAACCGAAAAAGCAAAAATAATTGCCTCAAATACAGATGTGCTGAAACGGCTGATCGCCTATAAACCTTATTTTAAAGCGGCGGCCGGGATGCATTGATAGGCTATTTATGGCGAAGTGGCTGTTGGCAAGTTCCGGCTCGGGGGATCGCGAAATAAACTTAAGACTTTCGACTAAAGACTTTTGACTTGAAATTAACGCCCTGCTCCTATCGCCAGTAAGTCCTTATCATGATGGCGTTTCACCTCGCATTTATTGTCGAATAGCATAACGGCTCCATTTTCAGGAGTATATTCCGGCCAGGCGGGTAACGCTACGCAATTGGGGTTACCCGTTCTTGCAAAGTTTATCCAGGCCTGGCTCACCTTACCGGCCAGGGCATAAGCATCTTTCCCGCCGCCGGTCATCTCTTCGCATCTGTTAATATTATCAAAAACAAAAGGCAGGTCCATACAGTGAAAGGCCTTAAGCAGCGTATCCAATACCGGCGATTGCCATTTAAAAAGGTACATAAAAACCGGCGCAGCGCCGGGTACGGCCTTCCTTTCGGCCTGCGTAATTACCAGCGGCCGGAAAATAAGATCAACATCGATATAATCAGATGGCTTTATGGTTTCGGGGTACGCTTTTCTCACTGCGGCAATGTAGGCGTCGGTTTTGCCGCCATATTTTTTACGCAGTTTGGCCACGGCGCTATCCATCGATATGCCTCTTGCGCCCGGGATAAACGGGTTGTACTCATTTTTACAGGAACCCACTAAAAGGGGCACATTTTGCGAAAGCGCGATGGCCCTGGCGTCGCCGGGCTGGTAGGGAAGAAAATCGTTGTCGCGGACGGGGCCCCATTCTAACCCAAAGACCGGCGTATCCGCCGGTTTTAATGTTTGCGCTATTTTTTGTAAAGCTTTTAAGCCGACGGCGCTCAAAACTTCATAAGGGATTTTTTGCAAAGAATCTGCCTGGTTGGGTTGCAGGTTTAATTCGGCCAGTAAGGCAGCGCTTACTTTTCTCGCAATGCTGTCCTCGGTAAACCGATCGAGATAGCTGCCGCTCTGCACGATAGCTTTGGAGAATAAACCTTTTGCCGAAGGTACATTCATTAAACAGCTAACTTTGGCCCCGCCGCCCGACTGTCCGAAAATGGTTACATTACCGGGGTCGCCGCCAAAATTGGCTATATTTTGTTTAACCCAGGTAAGGGCCGCCACCATATCCAATGCGCCCGCATTGGCCGAGTATTTATATTTTTCGCCATAGGCCGATAGGTCCAAAAATCCCAGCACATTTAAACGGTGATTTATGCTTACCAACACCACATTGCCCTCCCTGCTCAGGTTTTCACCGTCATACGAAGGGTATTCTATCGAAGAACCGGATGCAAAACCGCCGCCGTGAAGGAATACCATAACGGGTTTCTTTTCACCGGCACCTGTTTTTTGGGTCCAGATATTCAAGTTCAGGCAATCTTCATCGCTATGCCCGGGATTTTGCTGAAAGGCGAATGCAAATTCGTCGCCAAACGTGGTCGACTGGTTGGTAGGGCAAACCGGCCCATAAGCCATACAACTGCGGATACCCTTCCATGGCGCAGGCTTTTCCGGTGGCATAAAACGGCCGGCTTTTGCATAAGGGATGCCTTTAAAAGTGCAGATGCCATGATGTATATAACCGCGCACCGCGCCGGATGCCGTTTGAACAACCGCAATATTTTTTCCCGCTACAATTGCGGGAGCATTTTGAGAAAGCGCTAATAAAGGTATCAAATCAATGATGCAAAGTGTAAAAAGGAAGGGTATTCTTTTCATCGGAACGGTAAGTAAGAATTACAAATCTACAGGGAATAGTCCACCCGGGCGGGTGCGTAAATGCCATATTGAGGGGTTAATGGAGACAAGTTAGTTTCTTCGTAAACCGTGGCCGGTTCAATTATTTTGAATTACGCATTGTCAATTGATTTTTTTATATTTACACATCCAATTTTAAATCGTTAACCATGAAAAAGTATTTATTGCCAGCGGTATTGGTTTTGGCCATCAGTGTATCATTTGCCTTTAAGGGCGAAACAGTTCATCTGAAAGGCGTTATCGAAGATTCGACATGTGCGAACAGCCATTCGCAGATGACGCCAAAGGATTCGCGCGTTGCCTGCGTAAAAAAATGCCTTAAATCGGGCGCGACAGCTGTGCTTGTTGTGGGCGATAAGATCTATAAAATAAGCAACCAAAAGGATGTTGTAAAATATGCCGGCGAAGATGTTGCCGTTGACGGCACCGTAACCGGCGATAGCATCCAGGTTACCAAGATCAGCGCAGAAAAATAATAAAGCGGCCTGACAGGACAGTATCGCTACTGGCGAAATCACGCTAAAAAAGCATTTAATTGGAGTTTTTTGAGAACTCCAAATGAATGCTTTCTGCTTTTTATTTAAATCCGAAAAGTGTCTTGCACAAATTCTAAAAAAACCGGGCTGCTTCCGCAAGTAAATTATCACTGACCTGCAAGCGGCTTATCCATCGTTTTAAAGCTGGCCTGTATACTGGCAAGCAAGGTATTCGCGGCATCCGCATCGCCGGGAGTGTATAACGGAATGTTAAGGTCGACCACCTGGTTATAGCAAATACTTGAAATATAGGCCTGTGCGGTGACGGTTTTGTCCGCCTCTTTTTTGCTTACATCAAATTCAAAATACCAAACCAGTACTAGTTTTGAGTTAATGGTTTTCCATTCTTTTTTCAGGTTATGCGGGTTTATTTTCAGGTCATTTTTCATGTAATCGATCTCGTATTGCACATAACCCTCCAATGTTCCCTTTATTTGATCGTCCGTTAAACTGCCCAGTTGCACAGCCGGCGCAATCGGCTGCGGCAAGGGAATCAGCGACACTTGAACAAGGGTTTTGCCCGCATTTATAAAAACCTGGTTTGGCTGTTTAGTATCAACCTCCTGCTGTGTCACATTTTTCCCGGGTATCCCGAAACTGAAAGCATGGCTTTTACCATTATAGGTGAGTAAAGCGCCGCTATCCCCGGTTTTGAATGTATAAGTGAAGTTTTCATTATTAATATCATCCTGCGCGCGGGCAATGCTTATGCAACAGAAAGCAAGTAATAAAATTAAAAGGCGGGTGATGAGACGCATGTGTGCGATTTTTTGTTTTTTATGAGCTAAAGTTAATAAAAGTGGGCTCGCGGTAAAGAGAGAAAATCAAAAATCGACCCCTGCGGCCAGATGTTACCGACCATTTTTACCCATCCCCCAACAAAATTTCCCGCTTAAAGCAACGCCTTTTTAAAACTGCCTGTATTAGTAAATAATGAGTATTTATTAAAAATCACTATTAATGAAAAGCGTATCCAAATCAGTAGCTGCCGTTTTAGCCCTCGCGGCGCTATTTTTTACAACTGAATTAAAAGCCCAAACGGTACCAGCCGGCGGGTGGCGAATGGGCATCGGCTTTGATGCCGGCGACCCTACGGGTAACCTTACCATCAGTTCCAAACTGGTGCTGGGCGGCACCATCAGCCTGCAATACGGCCTTACCAACCGTTTTGCCGTGGTGCTTACCTCGGGCGCCGACCATTTTTTAAGCAAGGATATCCCTGGCACCAACAAACCGTACGACAGCTTTGGCATTATCCCTATTAAAGCAGGTTTTAAAGCATTTTTCCTGCCGCACGTTTACTTTGACGGCGAGGTTGGTAAAGGCATTGAGGAAACCGACGCAGGCACCGGCCAAAAGAAATTCCTGCTGTCCCCTGCATTGGGTGTGGCCTTCCGCCATTGGGATTTCAGCGCCCGGTACGATGCCTATTACACTACCGGCGATAATTATGGTTTTGTAGCCGTAAGGATAGCCTATGGGTTTGCTTTGTGATAAGGTGCAATAAAAAGGGGCTGTCCATTGCGTGGGCAGCCCCTTTTTTTTTAGGCTTAGGAGGTATTACATTTTGGTTACCGGCACAACAAGGCTAACCATAACTTTCGGTGGTGTGCCGTTGTGGTCGATGCCGAATTCCTTCGGTATTACCGTCATGTTTCCTTTAAAAATGCCCTGGCCACCTTTACCGGTAAAGGTAAAGTAAATAGAAATGGGTCTGCTGGCGCCTTTCAGCGTTAAATTTCCTTTGGCTACATAGCCGCTTCCGCTCTTGCTTACCGCTGTCGACTCGAATTTAATGATGGGGTGATCGTCGACCCCAAGCGCATCTTTTGCGTGCATATTTTTCAGGAAAAAACCTGTGGCAATACTGTTGGCATCGATAGAGGCAGAAAATTTGGCCTCTTCAGGATGTTCTGCATCAAACGAAATGCTGGCCTTTAAGCCGCCAAAGGAGCCGTCGAACTTGTCGCTGGTAAATTTTACTTCGGCCCCGTCACTGCTGACTTTCCAGTTCACCGCGGCTAAAGTAAAGGCAAGCAGGCCGGCAATAGCCACGGCCGCCGCCGCATAGATCATTTTTTTCATAGATATACTTTTAAAATATTTTTATAGGTTGGCCCGGCACCTCACCGGGCTTATTATAAATTACGCCGACCGCGCTTTAGAAGTTGCTTTAGTTGGAATTTATGGGTGTGGATACCTGTACCACCTTATTTCAGCCAGCCCTGGCTCTGTAGGAACCGCACCAGGCGCGGGTCGTCTGCCGTGAGCACGGGCATCCAGGGGCCGATCTCCGTGCGTTGCCAATAGCGGCCATCCGGGTTACCTGGTTTGACAAAAGCATAACGATATAATGTCGCCCGGATAAAACGCGGCGGCTTGCGGGGAAAAGGGTTGCCGGCAAACAGGCCAAGCGCGCCGGCATCATTATGCAACAGTTTGTATACCAGGTTGTAGGTCCATGGGTACTGGTCGGGTGTTGACATGGCCGCGAACCACATTTGCCAGTCGAGGTGCGGCTGGTAGGGTGCTATCTGCGGCGGGGCTTTGTCCGGCAGTGTGGGCAGGTATTTATACACATAAGGTTGCCAGCGGGCATGACCGCCGGTGGTATCATCGGCAGTACCTTCAAACAACACATTCATACGCTCCTGCCCTACCGAGCCGAACGCGCCATAAGTATTAACAAGTTCGAGCGGGTCAAACGAGCCGTTCATTACCTGGTTGGATGAGAAAAGGTTAACCGTCGGCTGTATGCTCAGCAGCGCCACAAGGCCGGTAACCACCCAGGCCGTGGTGATCATGGCTTTGGAAGGTTCGGCGGAATTGGCAGCCTGTTCAGCGCGGCGTACCAATGCGCGGGGCAATAGTTTGGCCAGCAAGCCGTCGTCAAAACAGGCAAGCGCCGGGATAATAGTAAGCCAGTTTAAAAACGAGAGGTTGCCACTGATGATGAGCATTATTTGAAACAACACGATAACGACACCGGCTATATGCCTTACTACCCGGGGCCAAAACACAAACCACGGCGCAGCCAGCTCGGCCAGCCAATTGAACCATACACCCATTTTAAGCAGGACACGCGGCAAAAAGTGGAACCAGCGGCTTAGCGGGCCGGGAATCGGCTGTGTTTCGAAATGGTAAAACAGCACGGTACCATTGCGCCAGGCTTCGTCGCCGCGGACTTTGATTAACCCTGAACCAATCATAATGCGAAAAATAAGCCAGCGGAATAAAATGATGATCGACAAGGGCGGCGCCCGTTTAGGAAATGGGCGCATATCCAGCAAAGGGCACAAAAAAATGGCCAGGAAACCGGTTTCGGTGAGCTGGATCTCCCAGCCATAGCCGAACCAGTCCTGCCCCACGTGCACAATGGACAAATACAGGAACCAAAGCACGCCCAGCACCAGCCCGTTGGCATAACCTGCCATCACAACAAGCGAAAGGATGAACCCAATCCAGGTGACCGTTAGCAGCGCCGTATCCGAATGCCACCACCAAAACAACGAAGGCAGCCGCACAAAGCCTGCTCCTGCCGATCCCAACGCGGAACTTACATATTTTAAATAGCCGCCGACAGGGGTCAGTCCATTGGCGCCGATCAGTGGGATAATTTGGTTAATGGCCACCAGGAACGCAACAGCATAAACAACGCCCAGCAGGCGCAGGATAACAAACCGGGTGAGCCAGTAGGTTGGCGGCTGGTCTTTAGCGCCAAAAACAATGGGAGACGCGCTGTCCATTAATGTTTTATTAGCTAAAACAAATTTAGTCAAAAAGGTTCGACCGGATCGTGAAAGATAGGCGAAGCATTTGCTGCGTCGCTTCAAATTATTTGCATCAACTCAAAATGCTTCGTTTAAGTTGAGGAAAAAGCCCTTGCTGCCAAACCGCCCGAAGGCATAGTCGAGCGCCAGGTTGGTACGGGTTACCTTATTGAACAGCACACGCAGCCCCGCGCCATACCCCGGTTGAAACACCTGGAATAACCGGGTGCCCTGTTCGTCATTAGCGGTTTGCAGGTTGCCGAACACTACGCCGCTGATAAACTTGTTGCTTAACAAAGGAAAACGCAGCTCGGCTTCGGTATCGTTGAATTCGGTCCCCTTAAAGTACTGGCTGGTGTAACCCCGGCCGCTGCGGAACGAGCCATCCCGCGATGTACCCGGGAGTTCGAGGTACGGTATTACGCCGCTGGCAAGATAGGAGCCCCAGTTCCACAGCGCCAGTACCGTTTCAGGATTAATATCCGACAGGCTGATGTACTTGCGGAAATCGGTCGTGAATTGCACCGCATTTTTAGTGCTGCCTATCCAGGTTTGGTTAATACGGACGCCTGCATCAAAGTAAATACCTTTATAAGGGCGATTGGGGTTGTCGCGTGTGATGTATTCTACGTTAAACAGGAATCCTGCAGCCGTGTAATGATCTTTCGGAAAACCATAGCGGTTGTCGTACACACTTAGGGGAGTCGCGTTGTTAACCGTGTCCGATTGTTGGATTCTCCCTCTGCTCTCGATCGATGCCCCGGCTCCCAGGAACAAGCCCTTTGAAACTTCTTTATAAATCTTCTCCCTGAAATTAAAATACAGCGAATGGATAGCGTAAGTTTTGTGGGTTGGGTCGGCCAACACCTGGTCGGCTGCGCTGCCTTCGGCCTTGCCGTCGCCGATGCCAAAGCCATCGTCGGGTGTTACGCTTTTTGAAATGACAATATTACCTTGCAGGTTCCATTTGTTACCTGGTGTAAAAATGTTGTGGTTAACGTAAAAATAAATGATGCCCTTGGTGGTAATGGAAGCCGACGTTGCCGCGATGGACAGTAAGGTGTTAGGATCGTTGCCTAGCCTGCGCCCGGCGACGGCCTTGATGCCGGCTTGTGCACCTATCGTGGGATTGGCGGCGATGTTCGGCACGATGGTAATACCCGACCCCTTGTGCACGGTATCGGCCCTGCGACGCGGGTGGAAGATGTTTCGGGTAAGATCACCAAAATCGTATTGCTTATTTAGATTTATGGGCGCCGGTGTTGCTTTTTTTTCCTTGTGATGCAGCGAATCTGCTTTCAGCGAATCAACCGGGGCGCCTACCTGGCTATAAACCAAACCATATACACCTATGAATAGTACCACAAGGATGATCTTCGCTGCAGTATATTTGTTAAAAACCGGCCGGCGTTGTATTGTTAAGGTAAAAGTGCTCAAAATCAGAATTGTTAACTTACCGTTAGGGTATCTTAACGTATTGTTTAAACCAAATCGCCGGTTAAATGTTTTCGCAAACCGGCAGCGTCCCTTAATATCCCTCCATATAACTAAACAGTATTTTACCACAGAGCGCACAAAGGAAAAACACGGAGAACACAAAGCCTTAAAGTTTGTGATTTTTTTCTCTGTGGTTCTCTGTGCCTCCTGCCTGCCGGCAGGCAGGTCTCAGCGAGCTCCGTCCGAAGGACTCCTTCGGAGCGGTTAAATTTTTTTACCGGTTATTTTTGTCGAAACATAAGGCGCTTATTTTAGACTAATCTGGCGCATTCAGTGCAGCTTAAAATGTAACATTTTACAAAAATTCAATATTAGTTTGTAGGTTTAGCTATTCTAATATAAACCACATGAAGAAGATCTTACTTTCCCGCATTGCCCTATTCCGGCTCGTTGTACTATTTGCAGCGTTTTCCGCCCTCAAAGTCTCGGCTCAATCCATAAAAGACGCTAATGTGATCGGCCGATGGGATCTTACGATAGACAAAGGCGGCAAAAGCATACCCTCGTGGCTGGAAGTACAAAAATCTGGCAATCACACCTATATTGGCCGTTTTACCGCTGATGGTGGCAGCGCCAGGCCCATTTCGGAGGTTAAAGAAGCTAACGGCAAGTTCAGCTTTTCCATACCGCCACAATGGGAAAACAGCGCCAAATACCTGGATTTTGAATTTGAAGTGAACGGCGACGCCATAAAAGGCACCATGGTTTACGTAGACGGCGTAACGTACAACTTTACCGGTGTACGCGCTCCGGCTCTGATCATGGACAAAGCGCCGGTTTGGGGTAAACCGATCACACTGTTCAATGGCAAAAACCTGGACGGCTGGCACGCCGACGGCAAAAACCAATGGGTAGTGGAGAAAGGCTTGCTGACCAGCCCGCATAGCGGATCGAACATCATCACCGACAAAACCTTTAATGATTTTAAACTGCATGTGGAGTTCCGCTTTGGGAAGGGCGCCAACAGCGGCGTTTACCTGCGCGGCCGCTACGAGGTGCAGATCATCGATCCTAAAACTGGTCCGCACGAACCCGTCAACAACCAGTTCAGCGCGATTTACGGTGTGCTGCCACCCAATAAACTGGTGGCAAAGGATGTGGGTGAGTGGCAATCATACGATATTACCCTGGTAGGCAGGATGGTAACGGTGGTGGCAAACGGCCATACGGTGATCTGCAATGCGGTGATACCCGGCATTACCGGCGGCGCTATAGATAGTAAAGAAGGCGAACCCGGACCTATCTACTTCCAATGCGAGGCCGGCCCCATCGACTTCAGGAATATTGTGATCACCCCTGCAAAATAGGGACGAAAGATAATGAGTTGGGTATGCCCAAAATGTGAAAGGGAGTTACTAAAAGAAGGCCAGACGCATTATTGCGCCCGGGTAAGTGTTGACAGTTTATTTGAGGGACGGCCGGCGGAACTGGTTTTAGTGTTTGATAAAATACTGGCCGAAGTTGCCGACTGGCCCGATGTGCTGGTTAGCACTACCCCAAATTGCATTGTGTTTGTTCACCGCAAAACGTTCCTGGTCATTCGCCCGATGCAAAAGGTACTTGATGTAAAGTTTTATGATGAAAAGCCCATTAATGGCGACCAGATCATCAATAGTATCTTATACGGCGGCAAATACGCCACTAACGTCCGTTTAAAATCAGTGGACGACCTGACGCCGCAACTTTTTAAGTTTATTCACCAATCGTACCGGTTGTTATAAAAATTTTATCCTGCCAAAAACAACTTTACTCCTACTGTGTTTAATTTACAGTTAACTTATTATCATTTAATGTATTAAATATGCCGGATTAACGGTATTAAACAAACGCATGAAACATAGCTATTAAACAACTATTGGATTATTGATAACGTGTAAAACAAGTCGGTGCGTAGCACTGTGCTATGTTGCATGGCATCAATTTGACAATAAAAAATAATAGCTAAATGAAAAAAATATGTTTTATGTTACTGGCGCTTCTGGGAAGCGCCGTATTGATCTCAGCCTGCCACAAAGACGACAGCCAGGTTTATTCACAGGTGGGCGATCAGAACTTTGTAAACGATGCCTCGAGCAGCAACAGTTTTGAAATACAGGCCGCCAGACTCGCCATGTCGAGAGGAGTAAGCGACAGCGTGAAAGTATTTGCCGATAGCATGGTAAACGACAATTCAAAAATCGCTGCAAGCCTGTCTGTCGTAGCGTCGCAAAATGGGTTTACCATCCCAACGACATTACAACCTGTCGACCAAAATAATCTGAACAATTTGAATACGCTAACCGGGGTGGCGTTCGACAAGCAATACGCCGCCATAATGGTTACCGCGCACCAGGGGGTTTTCTCGTTGTATACGAGTGCAGCAGCTATAAACGGTGTCGGCAACGCCAATCTGCGTGCATTTGCCGGGGCCCAGGCCACCGGTTTACAAACGCAATTGTCCTTGTCGGAGCGATTAGCACAGGCGGTAGGTGGCGAGTCGGGCCAATAAGCCCGGTAAAAAGCACCCGATCCCAATAATACCCTGAATGCCCTGCAATATTGATGGGGCGTTACGGGTTTTTATTGCCGTTATATTAATTAATTTACGACTGCTATTACCATGCCATCGTGCTCTTTTGCGCCAACTGTTTGAATAATGGTTGCGGTAACTTTGTCATTCCCTGAAAGCATTTTATTTAAGCGATGTACGCCCTGCACTTTGTCATCCGGATGGTTATCGTCCAATACTTTGCCCTCGCGGATCACATTATCGGCTATGATCAATGTACCCGGACGGGACAGTTGCAGCGCCAATTCAAAATATTCAGGGTAAGGCGGTTTATCAGCGTCGATAAAGATCATATCAAAAGGTCCCGCATTTTCATGCAAAAGGACAGGCAAAGTGTCAATGGCAGGTCCCAGCCTCAATTCTATCTTATTTTCAACCCCTGCGTTTTTAAAGTTTTGCAAGGCAACATCGGCGTGTGCCTGGTCAATTTCAAGTGTGATCAATTTACCGCCGACAGGCAGCGCCCTGGCCATCCAAATGGTGCTGTAGCCGCCCAGCGTACCCACTTCCAGTATCTTTTTTGCATTGATCAACCTTGCCAGCACCTGCAGAAATTTGCCCTGGTTAGCCGAAACGCTGATCTGGGGGATACCAGCTACGTCTATCGCCTTAATTGCGTCTTTAAGCGCCTCGTCTTCATCGCCCAGCAGGTTGCCGATGTATTGATCAACCTGCTCAAAAAGTTGTTGGTTCATGGTTATCGAAAATATAAGTTTATAAGTAATTGCCCTTGCGAAGCTAATTAATTATCATCTTAAAATTTGCATTCTCCTGCCAAATCAGCACCTAACTAAGCTGCCGGATATGGATAACCGCAATTTTGTCGCGTTTTTGGCACGGGTACAGCTTTTGTGTACCACGTTTTGAAAGGCTTAAGATGGATCACTATTCATCACTCATTATTAACGCTGTCGAGAACGTAAAAACGGCGGTTGTAAAAGTTGAAATACTTCAAAAACAAAAGGATAAATTAGTTGTCGCCGGAACCGGTTCTGGGTTTATCTTTTCTTCGGATGGCTACCTCATCACCAACAGCCATGTGGTTGGCAATGCGCATGGCATACAAATCAAACTGCATGATGGCAGCACGCTAAGCGCTGCTTTGGTTGGCGAAGACAAAGACACCGACCTGGCCGTATTAAAAATAGAATCGGGGAATTTTAAACCGGTAAAACTGGGCAACTCGGCCGAATTAAAGATCGGGCAGCTGGTTATCGCTATTGGCAACCCGCTGGGTTTTCAGCATACGGTCACTGCCGGGGTGGTGAGCGCGCTGGGGCGCACGCTGGAAAGCCAAACCGGGAGAATGATGGACAGTATGATCCAAACGGACGCCGCGCTAAACCCGGGTAATTCCGGCGGGCCGCTCATCAACACCGACGGTGAAGTGATCGGTGTTAATACGGCCACCATAAAAGGCGCACAGGGACTTTGCTTTGCTATCAGCATTGATACGGTAAAAGCTATTGCGGGGCAACTCATCCGCTTTGGCAAGGTAAAACGGGCCTACCTGGGCCTGGTGATGCAGCAGATAGACCTGGTGCCAAAGCTGCGTTCTTTCCACGCCCTGCCCAACAAACAGGCTTTGTTTATTTCGCAGGTTGCGGACAGCAGCCCGGCGGAGAAGGCAGGCGTTTTGAGTGGAGATATACTGGTTTCTTTCAATGATCAGCCGGTTGAAACCTCAGATGCCTTGTTCAAGCTGTTAACCGAGGATAAGATCGGCCAGTTTCAGTACATCGGCATTTTGAGGAACAATTATAAAACGGAATTCAGGATAACGCCGGCGCAGAAGAATTAATCGTGCCCGAGCGCAGGGCAGACGCATTAAAATGGTTTTAAATCGATTGGGTCTAACGGAAAAACTTTAAAGCGTAGTTTTAACCGCTCCAAATAAGTCCTTCGGAGCGGTAAAATTATTGATCACAAGGGCAATACTTTGTTTGAACTAATTGACGGAAAATTATTTATATAAGGTTGTATAATGTATTAACGGAACTAACGCTCCCTACCCTAAACTAAAGTCAGGCAGTATTTTTTGACTGTGGAAGGAATTCCCCAATTATAATGAAACATGTTGAAAATCATCATTTTACGGGCATGTGTTTAAAAATTGGAATCCTGGATTAATTGATTATCAGACACTTATAAAAATGTGCCAGTTTATAAACAATGGAACATTATGATAATGAGCATGTTTCATAGTGTTCCACTTTGTTCCGCGTAAAAAAATGGAACGCTTTCGTTGCCGATAGTAAGGTTAGTTAAATAGTAATTTACTTGCGTGCCGGCGAAGAATATTCGGTTCCTATAAACTGGCCCGAACAAAAAATCCAACAATTTACACGCTTGTTTCGGGTTTTGCCATAGCTTTGTTCTTCTTCAAATCTACAATGAAAACTATTTTTTCCCTGTTGAATAAGATTTGGCTGCCGGCGGCAATCATTACGCTGACCAGTTCTGCTTATGCGCAGCCGCCTAAAGTAGCTTGCGGCACAATAACGCGTATTGAAAAATTCCCTTCTAAATATGTCGATCCGCGGAACGTGGATATTTGGCTCCCGGAAGGCTACAGCGCGAACAAAAAATATGCTGTATTGTACATGCATGATGGCCAAATGCTTTTTGATTCAACCAAAACATGGAATCACCACGAATGGGGCGTGGATGAAACTTTATGCAAACTGCTGTCCGAAAAGAAAATAAAAGATTGTATTGTAGTGGGCATTTGGAATACCCCCAAACGGCATCCGGAGTACTTCCCGCAAAAGCCGTTTTACAGCATGAGTCAGCCTGATCAGCAAAAAATTTTGGCCATCGGGCCAAATAAAAACAACCCGTTGCTGGGCGACGGCCCCATATCCGATAATTACCTGAAGTTTTTAGTAGAAGAGCTAAAACCCTATATCGACAGCCATTACAGCACCTCGCCAGGGCGAAAAACTACCTTTATTATGGGCTCCAGCATGGGCGGATTGATCTCCATGTACGCCATTTGCGAATATCCCAAAGTTTTTGGCGGCGCCGCATGTATGTCGACCCATTGGCCGGGGATATTTACTACGGTAGATAATCCTATCCCTGCCGCCTTTTTGAGTTATTTGAGGGATCACCTGCCATCGCCAAAGGATCATAAGATATACTTTGATTACGGCAGTGCTACCTTAGATGCCCTATACAAACCCTATCAGCAAAGCGCTGATACTATTATGCATGCGCACGGTTACACCGATGTCAACTGGATCACCCGGGAATTTCCCGGCGACGATCATTCAGAGCGTTCGTGGAGCAGGCGGCTAAGCGTGCCGGTTTTATTTTTGCTGGGCAAACAATAAGGGGTTAAACTAGTTCCTGATCAGCAGGAACAGCTACCGGCGTTTTACTTTTGAAGCCGGCCGCACACCAGGCGCTGGCTATGATCATGCTGGCTGCGTAAGGAAAAACGATGAGATACAAAGTACCTGTATCCCCGAAGGTGCCCACGAGGTTATTAAGCCAGCCAACGCCGTTAGGATCCATCGACGCCATAAAAAAGCTGCAGATAATAAAGCTTGCTGCGTACACCATTACCGACGTCAAAACCGGTCTGATCAATTTGAAGAACCGGGCCGATAGGTAGCCCAGCAGCAAAACGCACACAGCAACCGACACCAACCACGTTAGCAAAAAAAGCTTAAATAGCCAATCACCCTCAATGCTGTGGTTAACTATCAGCATTAACAGGGCATTACTAATAATAAATGCAAGATGATATTTCAAAAACCTCATTGTCCCAGCTCGATTTGCGCTGAGGGCGGGGCGGCCACGCGTGTTTATAATTGCAATAACGTAATTTGTAATAAAAACGTTACAATATTAAAGGAAATTTCAGAAATTCCAAGCAGGGAGGCAAATAATCAGTGCATTGTGGCAAATATTATAGTTCCCTGATCCAAATATTTCGATAGCTTATTGGCTTGCTTTTGTCAAAGTGTTTTTGCAAAGCGATGGGGCAGGCGCCATGCTTTACATATTTGGGGTGGCCCTCGTACCAGGTGGGGCCCTCTAAAGCGACGTGATCCTGAACCAATACGCCATTGAAGAAAACCGTAGCTATCGCCGGCGACTTCAGCGAACCGTCGTCATTAAACAAAGGTGCATGCCATACAATATCGTACGACTGCCATTCGCCGGGTTTACGCCCGGGGTTAACCAACGGGATAAACTGCCGGTAAATACTTGCGGCCATGCCGTTAACATAAGTTGGATTTTTATAGGGATCCAGCACCTGCAGCTCATAACCTTGTTCATTGGCAAATGCGGCCAGGAATACTCCACTGTTGCCACGCTCCTGCCCCTCGCCTTCAATATCTGCGGGTATTCTCCACTCAATATGTAATTGGTAATTGGTGAATAACCTTTTGGTTTGAATATCGTTTACGTTTTTGTTTACGGTAAGTATACCGTCATGCACTGTCCAACCGGCGGGCTGCGTTCTGTCGTCGCCTGATACCCACTCATCCAGGCTTTTCCCGTCGAACAGGATAATGGCATCAGACGGCGGATCAATAAACGCACGTCCGGGCACTACTACTTTTGGTTCGGGTCCGGTTACTTCCGGGGTGTCGATTTTTGCAGTCTGCGCATGCACATTCATCAAGCCGGTGGCCAGTAATCCAGCCAGCATGAGTTTTTTTATCATTTTTTTAGATTTTCAAGTTATTAAATAAATTAAAGCCCTGCGATCAGCTCTTTTGCCGGCTTAAGGCTAAGGCCAAAATAGAATTGCTGACCAATGCGGTAATTTTCTCTCAGCTCAAAATTTTCAAATGCCGGGCCACCGGGAATATCGACATAATTGCTTTTATCGGCGCTTCCTCCGGTCCAGTATTTGGCCCTCCCGTTTACCCGCACCACCAACGAGCTGTCATACCCGGCAGCGTCCACGCGCCAATACTGCATAAGTTTATAGAACGGCCTGTAACGCCAATGCCACCTGGCCAAATAAGGCTGTGATTGCGGCCAGGATGCCAGTTCGTTAAACGACTCATTGGATTCCGCCATCACTATCGGGTCGCCCGACCTGGTCTTTAGCATTTCGCCAACCGGGTAAGGTTCTTTTTCGGCAAACTCAATATCATCATAACCACTGAACAATTGCCTCGAATCGATTACTTTATCTTTCAAATACAGCAACCGCAACCTCGAATAATTGCCCATAGTAGCTGTAAGTGCACAGCGCTCCATTACGGCGCTGTTTTTATGGTTGAAAAGTTGCAGGCCCAGCTCACCGGGTTTATCGCTTCGTATGGTTATTTTTAAATATGGATTTGCACCATCCGCAAATTTCTCCATCAGCACATAAAATGAAAGTTCTTCTACGTCAGGATGTAATTTATCGGGATGCGTGATCACCCCCCGCGTATTGGCAAAGGGGCTAAAACTACCGGTAGTGTCAGCAGCCGCCCAAAACAATTTTCCAAGTTTACCGTCGACTACAGATGGCCTTACCTCACTAAATTCCATATCGCCATCAACAACAGGTTCAACCGCAATGTAATTGACCAGGTAAACTACCCCGTTTAATTCATAGCCCACCCTCAGCAACCCGCGCGGGCCGCCTTCGGAATTTGGGATATTAGCTTCCAGCGACGCCGGCCACAAACTGACCACTATCCCACCGTGTATCCCCCAAACCGGCGGCGATTTTATATTTTCAGGCCTGATCCAATTAGCGCCCGCCCCGGTTTGCTGTGCCGCGGCAGTCTGCAAAAGGGCCGGTAAAACCACAATCAGTGTGGCAAGGATGCGCTTTATGCTTTCGAACATCTTTTCAAAATATTTTGGTAAAGCTATTTAAAAGGGAATTAAATAGCCTAAGCGAATGCACTTAAGATACTAAGGTTCTGCCAACAAGTCTGCACTCATCCTTTCACCATAAAATAAAACCAAACGTCTATCCTGGTTTTAAAACCCAAACTTTCGTACACCTTTATAGCCCGATCATTGTCAGCTCGTGAATGCAAATAAGGAATATCTCCCGCAGCTCGCATACGGTTAATTTGATTAAGGATCAGTTGCCGGGCATAGCCCTTACCGGTGTGGCCTGGTCGGGTACAAACGGCGCTTACCTCGGCATAATTAAAAGTGTGCAGGCGCTGGCCGGCCATGGCTACCAACCGGCCTTCTTCAAAAATGCCCTGGTAGTGACCAAAGTCGATTGTTCGGGAAGCAAATGGCCCTGGATTGGTGAGTTGCGTAAGCTCCAGCATCTGTGGAACGTGCTCCTCCCCCAGCGGAACTTGGTCTATCATTATTTCGTGCCCGATCTTAGCCGGTTCGCAAACCATTTGCACGCCATGGATAACACGCAAAACCTTCCACGCGGCAGAGATGTCCGTTTCTACGGGGGCAACAAATAAAACAGGCCGGCTATTCGGCAACATTTCGTAAAGCGCCGCAAAATTTTCGTTGGTATTGTTATCGAAGCCCACAAACGGCGAGACTTCAGTATCAAAATATTTTACCTTTTCGCCGCCAAAAGAAAGGTTACTGTTGCCGCTGATCAGCGCATTCCAGGCAGGGTTATCCAGTACGTGTTCCATCGCAACAAACTTAAAAAAATATGCTAACTTGGTCTTCTTATCCCGACCATCATGAAACCGTCCCTGATAATAACTGCTTTTTTGTTGTGCACGCTGATCTTCGGCTTTACCACTTCAAAAACTGGTCGTTGGAAACAACTTTACAATGGCAAGGATCTTTCCGGATGGGACACCTATATCGGGCCCGACCTGGATGATGCGGGCAAACCCATAACCGGCCAGCCCGTCGGTCTAAATAATGACCCCCGGCATGTTTTTACCATTGTAAGCGACAGCGGTGAAAATGTGATCCGCATCTCGGGCGAAAACTGGGGAGCAATATCAACCAAAAAAGAATACGGAAATTACCACCTGCAACTGCAATTTAAATGGGGAAAGTTATTGTGGGGCCAAAAAAAGGGTAAGAAGAAAGACAGCGGTCTGCTCTATCACTCGGTAGGCAAATACGGCGCCGACTATGGCGCCTGGATGCGTTCGCATGAGTTCCAGATAGAAGAAGGCAACTGCGGCGACTACTGGGGCGTTGCAGGCGGCATGGCCGATATGCCGGTGGTGAAACGATCGGAAACAGACTATGTTTATACGCCCGGCGGAACAATGACTACCTTTAAAGAGGGCACCAAGGTCGGGCGTCATTGTATCAAGCAGGGCGATGCCGAAAACCCAACCGGGCAGTGGAATACCGTCGACCTGTATTGCTATGGCGACACCAGCATTCATGTAGTAAATGGCAAAGTGATGATGATATTATACCATTCCAAACAGCAGGATAATGGTGTGGAGTCGCCGCTTATTAAGGGAAAAATACAGATCCAATCAGAAGGCTCCGAAGTGTTTTATAAACATATCATGATCCAGTCGATAGACCGGCTGCCTTCTGCGTTGCTGAATTGATAGTAATCTAACATCTGTGATAAAGTCATCATTTCGCATTCAGTTTTGGTTCGCTATTATTCCGTCGGGCGTCGTAGCCCTTGGTATGATAGGATTTATCGTGCTTTACCTTGTGGTAAATCCTGCCGGTTATCCACGGGCAGAAATTTTGGCCGCTTTCGCCATTCCTGCTGTGGTATCATGGCTCCTTTACAAACTGTTGGACAACTTTTTAATCAGGGTTATCCTTTGGCCCGATAAGCTTGAGTTTCATCATTTGTTAACGCGCAAGGAGATAATTTTTGGATATGACGACATCATACATGTGAGTAATTTACATGACGAATGGGACCCCGACGGTCCAAAACCATGGGGAAGATATTTTAATTTAAAGCTCGCTATCGAACTAAAAACAGGCGAGATGTTGAGTTTCAGCGATTTCCAATTCGACAATTATGCAGAACTGAAGGATACGATCAGGGCGCGCCGTTTTCACCTGGAAGAAAAATAATGCGATAGCTACAATTTTATGTTTTGTAATTTCTTTTGCATCGCCTGTTTGTCGGCAGGTGTTTTTGCCAGCGAATATGCGGCCTTAAAATTTTCCAGTGCCCTTTCCGGGTCAATTCCGGTGTACAACTCACCAAGCAGGGCAAAATAAAACTGGTTGTTTACGAGTTTCAATTTCTCCGCCTCGATGATCGCTTCCGCTTTACTGTTAGCTTTCGAAAGTGCAAAAGTCCGGTTCAGTGCGGCCACCGGCGAGTAAGCTATTTGCAACAGCCGGTTGTAAAGCTGCAATATGTTTTCCCATTTCTCTTTGGTGTCGTCCTTCCGGGTGTTCCAGTAGGCAATGCCTGCTTCCAGATGATATTTGGAGAGTTTATTGCCGGTTGCCGCTTTGTGAAAATAATATACCCCTTTGCCGATCAGGTCATAATTCCATAGCCTGGTATCCTGCTCGTCATACAAAACCAACTCGCCATTTTGGTTTATCCTGGCGTCAAAACGAGAGGAATGAAAATACATCAGCGATAGTAAAGCGTTAACCTCAGGCCGATCGGTGCTTTTATTTTCGGCCAGCATGGTGCAAAGCCGCATCGCTTCCAGGCAGAGGTCCTTCCGAAGCGTCTGGTTTTGACTTACCGAATAATAGCCTTCACTGAATAATAAATAAATGGTGGTTAAAACGGTTTCCAGGCGTTCTTCAATTTCAGACGGGCCCGGAAATTCAATTTTTATTTTTTCCTGCCGGAGTTTCTCCTTTGCCCTGAAGAGCCGTTTATTGATGGTTTCCTTGTTTGTCAAAAAAGCTTCGGCTATCTCATCAATGCCAAACCCGCAAAGTATCCGTAACGACAGGCCGATCTGCGCCTCAGGTGGGATGATGGGGTGACAAATGGCAAACATCATTTGCAACTGGCTGTCGTTTATATTTTGGGGCGACAGGTCAAGGTCATATTCGTAACTTAAGTCAGTATTGTTTATTATCTGCAGTGCAACTTTGGTTTCGAAGGTTGATCCGCGCTGCAGGTAATTTTTGGCTTTGTTTTTTGCGACATTATACAGCCAGGCTGCCGGGTTAGGCGGGGCGCCATTATAGCTCCATGTTTGTGTGGCGATGAGAAACGTGTCGCTGGCAATATCTTCGGCAGTTTCAATTTCCTCAAAGCCAAATCGCTTACACAGCACCGCGACTATTTTCCGGTACTCCGTCCTGAACAAATGCGGTATCAGTTCCTGTTGTGTCATGTTAGAAAAGAGGCTGTCTCAATAGTATGATTGTGTCGAGCCTGACCAAATTATATCTTGAGACGACAGGTCTTTGTGCAACTTCGTAAAAATCTTTGTGAACTTTGTGGTAAAAATTAACCACGAGGTTCACAAAGGACACCAAGATTTTCACAAAGATCGCAGACCGAATATTATTTTGTGTTTTTTTATATCGACACTTTTGAGACAGCCTCCCGGCAATTTTTAGTGGTCTCTTTTTGCAATTCGCCGTACTTCCATCGTATTGCCTTCTCCCCCTAAAACCGGGCAGCCTTTTGCAAACTCAGCTGCTTCCTCAACTGATTCCGCCTTTACGACGATAATACCGCCTATCGTTTCTTTTATCTCGCCAAAAGGCCCATTGGTGACCATCTTATTGTGATGTACAACTTTGGCGTCGTCAAAAAGCAAACCCGTGCCATTTACAAACTTGCCTTGCGCAGCAATGCCACCGATCCAATCCATCGTTGCCTTCATCCATATCTCCATCTGCTCAGGCGATGCGATCTTGCTGCCATCTTCGTGCCTCATAATTAATGCGTACTCGTCCATGATTTTTTAGTTTTAATGGTTATCTAATTTATGAATTATACCAGCATAACAAACGGCGAAAACCAAATTGGACAAATAATAAAAACAAATATTATCAAACCACCATCGCCATAATGCTTATGCGGAGTGCTATTCAACATGCTTGTATATTTTCATAAAAATTTCATGCGTGGCTGGCATCAAAAACCCTATTTAACGGGCGTTTTCGCCATATATTACTAAATAAAATATATAGTTGATAATCGTCGCTATTCATCCCTCCCGGCAAAATAATAAGCAGCGCTATTGCGTTCTCGCATCTCAAACTAACCAAAACAACCATGAAAAAATCTTTGATCCTGTTAACTGCATTGCTATTAACTTTCGCCACGTCAAAAGCTCAAACCGAAAAAGGGAACCAAACACTGGGACTTAATTTCGGGTTGAGCGTTCTTCAGTCCTCCGACTTCGATTTTAATCAATTCGATAATTCCTTCGCTACTGATAACGCCCGGACAACAATTTTTAACATTGGCCCCAATTACAGTTATTTTATTGTCGACAACGTCGAGATCGGGGTTAACCTGTCGTACAGTTCAACTGTAACAACCTTTAATACCACGGGTACTGATCTCGGCAGCTCGTCAAATCAAAATTCAAAAAACTATTCAGGGAGTCTATTTGTGCGGAGGTATTTCCTGCATAAAAACAAAATCGGCATACGGGCAGGCGCGTATCTCGGGTATGGCCACGACAGCCAGAGTATGGGTTATCCCCCGGCATTTTCATCAAGCGATTATAGCAGCAAACAAAACTTCGGCCAGGCAGGCGCCAACCTCGACCTGGTTTATTTCCCGTCAAAACGGTTGGGGTTTGCAGCAATGCTGGCCAATATGAGTTACGAACACTATTCACAAAACAATGGCATGCAAGGCCATGGCAGTGGCAACGATTTTAATTTAGGGCTGGTGAGCAATGGCTTGAGTTTATCGGTGTTTTATATCTTCGGCGGCAAAGGCTAGTGTCAAGTCAAAACTTTTAGTCGTAAGCAAAAATTCGCATTTTACCTTTCTGAAGTTAGCGCTTGAGACTTTCGACTCAGCATTTTAGATCGGTTTGTAGTTCAAAAAAAATCCGGGCGAAGTATTTCACCCGGATTTTTTGAGCAGGCCACCTGCCATATGGGTCCCTGGGCCTAAGCAAACAGGATGACATTCATTAATTTGTCGGTTTAGTGCTTGATTTTCAATCATTTAATTTCAAGGACGGGTTTTAAAAAAAAAATTAAAAAAACCGCAACTTAAAAAAAACGATCACCGTATAAATGCATTCATTGAGCGCCCTGCTCATCAATAATTTATCAAATCAAAAAGATCCCTGGCGCGAGGCCGGGGACCTTTTTATTTAGTAACGAATTTAACACATAATATCCAGATAATCAATAAGAACCAGAATTTCTGCTTATTTCGGATTTCGGATGTTCGATTTTGGATTTGAAGTGATTTCGGATTTCGAATGTTCGATTTCGGATTTGGAATGTTCGATTTGGATGTTGGGGTATCCGATGTCGAATTTTCCATCTTTTCGGACTTTTCTGTCTTTCCTGACTTTTCCGACTTTCGGACTTTTCGGACTTTTCGGACTCCCTCAAGCAAGCGCTTCGGCAATCTCAACAAAACCTTTTTCGCGGGCCAGGTCGGCCGGCAATTTGCCGCCTTCCATGCGGATATTTACGTCGGCGCCATGTTCAAGCAGCAAAATCAGCAGGTCAACATTACCGTTTTGGGCGGCCGAATGCAAGGCCGTAACGCCGGCCTGTTGTTTAACGTTTACCTGTGCATTATTCTCGATCAGCATGCGGGCGATGTCGGTATAATTACCCGCAACTGCCGAGTGCAGGGGATAAACACCGAAACCATTATTGGAAGCAAGATTCACGTCGGCCCCTTTTAAAACCAGGTATCGCGCAATTTCGTAATGGCCAAAGTAGCAGGCCAGGCCCAGTGGTGTAAAACCGTCCTCGGCGTAGTAGTTAACCGCTTCAGGGTATTGGTAAACCAAGTGGGCCACCACATCAAATTTCCCGGCAGCAGCAGCCTCAAAAAGGCTTATCTCGTCAAGGTATTTTAACAGGATACCGGTAACCTCCGGTTTTTTATAATAGCAGGACAGCATTAATGGTGAAACATGATGGCTGGTATGGCTTTTCGCCAGCGAGGGTTCGGCTGCCAGTAATGCATCCAATCCGTCAAGGTTCGCCTCCGCAATGTATTTCTCCAGCTTTTCTGCGCCCATTTGTTCCTTTTAAATGAGTTGTGGGTAAGTTGTAAAGGTTGTTATAAGTTGTACTAGGTTTTTTAATCCCGGGTTGCAAAAAGTTACAACCTCTACAACTCGTTACAACCCTTACAACTTATTCAAACGCTCTTCACAACTAGTCAAGATGTAATTTACATTCTCTTAATACGTTAATGTTCAATAATACTAAAAAAATTAAATAACAAGGTAAATAAGTTCTTTAATCTATTAACTTTATATTTGTACAATATCAGGGATACATCAGGATGCCGGTAAAAGGAAACCAGTTTAAAGCCAATAATTTCAAACCAGAGAATCAGCCGCGACAGCCTTCGCCAAAGGCCGAAAGGGAAAAACAGCCCAGGCAAAAGCCTGAAACCCGTCGCGATTACCGCCTGATGAACAGCCAGATGATCAAGATCGCCGGGCTTTTTTCACTACTCGTTTCGGTATATTTCCTGGTAGCATTTACCTCCTATCTTTTTACCTGGAAAGATGACCAAAGCTATGTTAGCCGCACAAACGGCGGATGGAGCAATCTGTTTAAAACCACCCAGGAGCTAATGGAAAACGGGGTAAAAAATCCGGTTGTTGAAAACTGGCTGGGGAAACTTGGCGCCCTGCTTTCAAACCAGTTTATTTACGAATGGTTCGGCGTTGCTTCGTTTCTTTTTGTGCTTATTTTTTTCGTGATCGGCTACAGGCTTCTTTTTAAAGTGAGCTTGCTTGCAATTGGCAAAACGCTGGCTTATTCACTATTCTTTATCGTTTTTATTTCTGTTTCCCTGGGCTTTTTACACGCCTTTGTTGCTGATACGCCAAACTACCTCGAAGGGAATTTTGGTTTTTGGTCCAACCGCTTACTAACTGCACAGGTTGGACAAACAGGTGTAGCGGGTATATTGGTTTTTGCCGCGCTCACCATATTAGTAATCGCTTACAACATCGACTTCAAGTTACCCAAACTAAAAGAAAAAGAATTGGAAACAGAACCGGCCATTGCCGGCGGTGATGATATTGCTGAAGAAGGGGAAGAAGAAATACAGGTGCCCCTTGAATGGTCGGGCGGACGCGCCAACAAAATAAAGGGTAACCCTGATGATACTGTTAAACCCGAGCCCGCCAAACAACAGCCTTTGGTGCAAAACCCCATTTTCCACGAGCCGGTGGTATTAACTCCTGATGCCGGGAATGAGGGCCACGAGCCGGAATTTGAGGACGAAATACCGTTGACGATGGGTGTAACCCGGCCTACGCCGGTGCTCAATATCGAAAAAAGCGACGGTGAAAAAGCACAAAGCCTGGTCGACCAATTTGGCAAATACGACCATACGCTGGAACTTTCTTCGTACAAATTTCCTCCGCTTGATCTGCTTGAAAATTATGGTTCAAACAAGATCAACGTAAATTCCGACGAGCTGGCGGCTAACAAAAACAAGATCGTTGAAACACTGAACCATTATAATATCGAGATCGATAAGATAAAAGCCACCATCGGGCCGACGGTAACGCTGTACGAAATTATCCCTGCGCCGGGTGTGCGTATTTCCAAAATAAAAAACCTGGAAGATGACATTGCGCTAAGCCTCGCCGCATTGGGTATCCGTATCATCGCACCGATGCCGGGCAAAGGCACCATCGGTATTGAGGTGCCGAACCAAAGTCCCGACATGGTTTCGATGAGATCGGTTCTTTCTACCGAAAAGTTCCAGAATACGACGATGGACCTGCCGATAGCACTTGGTAAAACCATCAGCAACGAAGTTTTTATTGCCGATTTGGCTAAAATGCCACACTTGCTGGTTGCGGGCGCTACCGGGCAGGGTAAATCGGTGGGCATCAATGCCATATTGGTATCGCTGCTCTACAAAAAGCACCCCGCCGAACTCAAGTTTGTTTTGGTCGATCCAAAAAAAGTCGAGTTAACGCTCTTCCGTAAGATTGAAAGGCATTTCCTGGCTAAATTGCCTGATGAAGCCGACGCGATCATTACCGATACCAAAAAAGTGGTCAACACACTCAATTCGCTTTGCATCGAGATGGACCAGCGGTATGACCTGTTAAAGGACGCCCAGGTAAGGAACCTGAAAGAGTATAACGAGAAGTTTGTTCACCGCAAGATCAGCAACCCCGAGAAACACCGCTACCTGCCGTTTATTGTACTGGTGATTGATGAGTTTGCCGATTTGATGATGACAGCAGGCAAGGAAGTGGAAATGCCGATAGCACGTATTGCGCAGCTGGCGCGTGCGGTGGGCATTCACCTGGTAATTGCCACACAAAGGCCGTCGGTAAATATCATTACCGGTACTATCAAAGCGAATTTCCCGTCACGACTGGCTTTCCGCGTACTTTCAAAGATCGACTCGCGCACCATCCTGGATACCGGCGGCGCCGATCAACTCATCGGTCGCGGCGATATGCTTTTATCAACCGGCAGCGACCTGATCCGCCTGCAGTGCGCTTTTGTAGATACGCACGAAGTGGAGCGCATATCCGACTTTATCGGTAACCAACGCGGCTATCCTTCGGCAATGCTGCTGCCCGAATATGTCGGCGATGGCGAAACCAGCAGCGCAAAGGATTTTGATCCTGATGACCGCGACCCCATGTTTGAGGAAGCTGCGCGCCTGATCGTGATGCACCAACAGGGTTCAACATCATTAATACAGCGTAAACTTAAACTTGGCTATAACCGCTCCGGGCGTATTATCGACCAGCTGGAAGCGGCGGGAATTGTGGGGCCGTTTGAAGGAAGTAAAGCCCGCGAAGTTTTATATGCCGATGAATACAGCCTGGAAAAACACCTGGAAGCGCTTCAAAAACAAAGTAATAGTTAAAATGTTATCTAAACCAGGATTTTACGATTAAATGATGCAAGGATTTTCATATTATTACCAATCAATTAAATATCATTTGTATTAAACCAATTGTACTTCTTGTTTATCTAATCAAAAAATCTCCGCTCCGCGGAAAATATAAAATGAAAAAAGTAATTGTTCTTTCTATCCTCTCGTTCATAACTACTTATTGCCTTGCTCAAAAAGATGTTGCTGCCAAAGCGATATTGAACAAGGTTAGCGAAAAATACCGCCAGTACGATGCTGTAAAAACCGATTTCGACTTCACCCTTGATAACCAGCAAGCCAATGTGAAAGAAACCCGGAATGGCACGCTACTGGCCAGGTCAAAAAGCAATAAATTTAAAGTCACCATTTATAGCGCAGGCTCCCCGGCAAAGCCTGAAATTGAACAGGAAATAATCAGTGACGGCAAAACCCAATGGACCTATCTTAAAAAAGACAATGAAGTACAGATCAATAACGAAGATAACAGTGGCAACGGCTTAAACCCCGCGCAAATATTCACCATTTACGAAAAAGGGTATAAATATATCTATAACGGCGAGGTGAAGATCGGCGGCCGTTTATACCAGGAAATAGACCTGTCGCCCGAAGAAGAGAAGTCGTTTTTTAAGGTGCGTCTGGAGATCGACAAGATCAAAAAACAAATTTTTAGCGCACTCATTTTCGACAAAAATGGCAACCGGTATACCTATGTGATCAGAAATTTTGTTACCAACCTACAAGTGCCGGATAACACCTTCACATTTGACCCGGCTATGCACAAAGGGGTTGAGGTGGTGGATTTGCGGTAATCGTTTTTTAGTTAACGGCTAAACCTTAAAACCTCACCGGCATAACCCGATGGACCATGCAGAGGCAAAGGCCCGTTGGTAAGCACCAAATTGCTACCGGTAAGCAGCGTGATATTAAAGTTTTGCGCTACTCCCAGGCCATTAGGCGTTGAAACCGGAAAATACCCGAAAGCGATCACCGAATTGCTATAGCTGTAATATCCTGAATCAGACCCCATAGACTGTTCATGCCAGGTAAAATTACCATTGAGTCCGAAATCAAAAAAATCGCCGCTTGTACCCTTATACAGGTTAATCGAGGGCTGGAGGCCATCCACATTCATATAGATGGAATCAGTTATGATATGCCATTGGCCGTAAATAGTGGGCGGCGGGAGTGCCATGCCTTGTGGTGTTTTTTGGCAGGAAAACATCACTGTAAACACCAAAAACAGCCATAGAAAGTATTTCATGGATTAAGGGGTTTAATAGTTAATCAATCTCATTATCAATTAAATATAACCTTCACCTACTAAAAGTTATAATGTCTCCAACCTGTGGGCCACCGTCTAAAACAAGCACCATTTTATTTGCCGTAAGAACGGGTATAGTATAATAAGTTACACCTACATAATTCGGATCAGTTTTTGGAAAGTAAGCGACACCAACGGTATCAGCAGACTTTAAACTGTATGTTGATGAATCATATCCTCCATTGTTTTCGTACCACGACAGCTTTCCGTCAGGCTGAAAATTATAGTGATCGGCTGCCATTCCTTTATAAGTTTGCCACTCCCGAGGTATGTTACCTCCGTCCACATAACTGGAATCGCTAACCAATTTCCAGTTACCAACAATACTCACAGCGGCTGGCTTCTCGTTGCTTTTCTTGCACGAAAATAATACTGAGAAAATCAATAATAACAGGCTAATTAAGACAAGGTTTTTCATGGCTTACGGGGGTTAAAAATTTATCGACAAACCAAAGTTCCTTATAAAATTAAGAAAATTCAACAATAGAATCCAAAGAAAAATCCCGCTTTTTTAGGTGGGGACCATTATTCCGCATTTCCCAGCTTTTGCCTCCGCTCCATCACCTCCCGCCAGGTGGTTAAAATGAAGCCATTTTTTTGCAGGTATTCTTTTAAACGTGGATCCATCATTGCCAGCAGGTCGCCTTTACGTTTGTTGCCGGTATCGGAGATATATTTAAAATTGGGCGACGGCATGGTGCAATGCATGATCACCATGGTTAAACCAGGGCTTAACCGGCCAATGCTTTCAATATAATGATCGGTATACCATTTTTGTATTTCGGCATCGGTTTTATTGTCCACATCGGGCATATTCCAGTCGTAGCTGGAGTTGTGCAGATCATCTAACACGGGCAAGCCATTTTTCCAAAGCATCTCTCCTATTTCCCTCGCCTTGCCTAAGGCCGGATCTTCGGGGATAGCCATTCCTTCTTTGTATTTGCCCTGGCTCTTCAGCTCAGCTATTTTTGCAGCCTTAGCCTCTGCGCGGTAAAACAGGTCGTCCCCGCCGGGAAACGTTACCGGAATTTGTTTTTCAATACCCAATTGCAAGTATTTCTGCAAAAAGGCTTCTTTGGCAAACAGCGTTCCCATGTGCGAATCAAGGTGTGTGGGTTTAAAGCCCATGCTGAGCGCACGGTCAAGTTGTGCCCTGATTTCCTTATCTACTTCCTCCGGCGTTGCATGGAAATACACGGCGATTACGGACGAATAAAGGTCTCCTTGTTTATCCACCAGGCCAGGTACTACCGCTTTACCAGCCAGCGGACCCCAGCGGTAGTTGTCCCACTCCGAAGTTAAAGTTAAATGCAGGCCGGCATCGGTGTTGGGATGTTCTTTGATATACTTTACAATTTCGGGGACCCAGGGACAGGGCATCATTACGCTGGTTGAGGTAGATACACCCTGCGTTAACGCCATCTCAACGCCCATATCCGATTCGTGCGACATGCCGGCATCATCCACATGAAGGATAAGCACTTTGGCACCTTTCGGAAAGCCAAGCCGCTCCGCAAAGGTTTTTGTTTGCTGGGCGTAGCCGGCGAACGCGATACAGCCGGAAATCAGTAACAAGTATATTTTCTTCATAACAATATTCCAACCTTGTTGCCTGTGTCCCACGCCCCCGCTGTTTGTGTCCCCAGAGACAGCTTTTTGACTGCTGATCAATGGCTGCCGTCCCGCTGTAAAACCGAAGTCATCTGTGCGGACACAGACGACGGGGTGGCGGGAGACAAATCAACACATTCAACCTAATCAACTCTCCCCTACACCCTTATATAAATCTTCCGCTTATCCAATATTTTCCCAAACACCCAACAAACCAGCATGTAATAAATGGCAAACAACAATGAGCCTATCGCCCCCGGCGCAATGGCCAGGAAAACTTTAACATCAACCATTTCATTAAAGTTCATTTTGCCGATATAAAACCACCCTACTACGGCTCCAAAAAAATCGCCGAAAACGTATATCGCCAGCGGGTTTTTACCAAAAGTATTGAAGAACGATACCCAGGCATCGTTGCCCCGCGAACGCATTTCAATCACATACACCAGTACTGAAATGAGCACCAGGTCGATGCCAACAGTTAACAGCACAAAGGAGCTTGTCCACAATTTTTTGGCGATAGGGAAACTAAGGTTCCAGCATAGGGCCAGGAAAATGAATAAAAATCCGAAGAGCATTAGCTTCGAGATCATTTCATAAGTCTTGCCTTTTTCCTGTATAAATTTGCCGGCAAAGTAACCGCAGATAACATTTACTATCGATGGCAGCGTGCTCAAAATGCCCTCAGGGTCAAAAGCGATGCCTTTGCCCGCCCAGTCAGTTTCGCCATGGTACATGTGGTTTTCGCCCAAAACCAATTTGTCAAGGGTGGTACCCACATTGGTTAGCATCCCAAAATGATTCGTCGGATCGCCAAAGAAGCGGAGTATGACCCAATAACCCACTAACAGCAATATGCCGATGGTGATAACCACATTTTTCGATTTAATAAAGTAAACCATCAGCGCGGCAAACAAATAGCAAAGGGCGATCCGGGGCAGCACGCCCAGTATGCGAATGTGGCTGATACTGCCTATTGACCAGCCACCATTAATATTATGATGGATTGAGCCAAGTATCTCCAGGCCGATAAAGACCAAATAGATCAGGGCCGATCGTTTAAGTATCTTCAAAAAAACGGAAAGATCGCTTTGGCCGGCAAATTTTTTCATCGCGAAGCTCATGGCATTGCCCATGGCGAACAGGAAGGACGGAAAGACCAGGTCTGTGGGGGTAAAGCCGAACCAATGGGCATGATCCAGCGGCGAGAAAGAAACGTCGCCGCCCGGATTGTTAACGATGATCATAAAACAGATGGTCATCCCGCGGAACACATCCAGGGAAAGAAACCGGTTTGAGCTTTGTTCCAAAGTTTTCTGCAATTAAATTATACCCTAATATAGATTTTTTTCATGTCCAGTAACTTCCCGAATGTCCAGCAGATCAGCATAAAGCAAATGGCGAACAGCAGCGATCCGACAGGGCCCGGCGCTATTACCTGGAAAAATGACTTGTTAACGGCTTCGGACAAGCTGGTGCTCCCCACGGGAATGATGAAAAGTATGGTCGCGCCAAGCTCGGAGAATAAATATACGGGCAGCGGGTTTTTGCCGACGGTAGTAAAAAAAGACGTCCAGTTCCATTTATTCCACTGCAGCATTTCCACAATATAGATAAGCGCTGAGATGAGCACCATATCGATACCTACGGTAAGCAGTGTAAAGGGGCTTGTCCACAATTTCTTGGCGATCGGGAAACTCAGGTTCCAAAAAAGCGCCAGGAAAATAAATAAGAAGCCAAAAAGCATCAGCTTCGAGATGGTTTCATAGCTCTTGCCTTTTTCCTGGATGAACTTCCCGGCAAAATACCCGCAGATCACATTTACGATAGCCGGGAGCGTACTTAGAATGCCTTCCGGGTCAAAAGCAACACCTTCACCATGGTACAAATGCGCATCACCCAGTAAAAATTTATCCAGGTAAGTACCTGCATTGGTTAGCATGCCGTAGGGATTAGTATGATCGCCAAAAATTAACAGCGAAAACCAATAGCCGAATAATAGTATAATGCTAACGATTACGACCGCAGTAGTCGACTTAATAAAATAGACAATGAGCGACGCGAAAAGGTAGCAAAGCGCAATACGTTGTAATACGCCAAATATCCGGGTACCGCTGATTGGCGCCAGGTGATAGCCGGTGTTATCGTGCGCCACAAAAGGGAACCAATACATCAGGAAGCCCAAAAGAAATATGATGGCCGCCCTTTTAAATATCTTCCAAACCACCGAGCCTGAACTTAACCCGGCGAATTTTTTCATCGAAAAACTCATA
>Ga0206954_1033_pt2 | contig 37444 bp, 32 predicted proteins | sample Alteio_BWOrgHeat_37_FD_153250 | JGI IMG/M metagenome (GOLD analysis project Ga0206954, IMG submission 153250) | Enriched cells from forest soil in Barre Woods Harvard Forest LTER site, Petersham, Massachusetts, United States -... | ecosystem: Environmental > Terrestrial > Soil > Temperate forest >...
TCATCAAAGACTGCCTCACTAACAGAATCACTATCACTAGTTGATACTATTGTTGCACCAAAATCAAAGATAGTGTCTCTAACTGATTCACTATCCCTAGTTGATACTATTGTTGCACCAAAATCAAAGACCGCCTCACTCTCAGAATCATTATCCTTGGTTGATCCAACTCTTGCTTTTACTAAAGCAAAGACTAATTCACTCTCAGAATCCCTTTCCCTATCTGATACAATCACTAAATCAAACTCCAAGTCTCTCTCAGAATCACTCTCCCTAGCTGATACAATATCCAAGACACAATCACAGTCTCTCTCAGAATCACTCTCCCTATCTGATACACTTGTTTCATCCAAGACAAAGACCGCCTCACTCTCAGAATCACTACCACTAGCTGATACCGTTACTGCACCAAAATCAAAGATAGTGTCTCTAACTGATTCACTATCACTAGTTGATACTATTACCACAACTCAATCTACATCTGTATCACTCTCAGAATCACTCTCCCTATCTGATACAATCACTAAATCAAACTCCAAGTCTCTCTCAGAATCACTCTCCCTATCAGATCCAGTCCTTTCTTCGATAAAAGCAAAGACTGCCTCACTAACAGAATCACTACCAATCTCTGATTCAGTCACAACCATTTCATCAAGGACTGCCTCACTAACAGAATCATTACCAATCTCTGATTCAGTCACCAAGAAAATTGTAAAATCACTTGCAGAGATAATGTCAATCACAGACCCAGGTCTTTCCTCAATAAAGGCAAGAGTTGTATCACTTTCAGAATCACTTTCATTATCTGATGTATACAACAAACAAACAATCAAGTCTCTCTCAGATTCATTTGGAATCGCAGATGTAGCTCAAATCCGTACTGGCACTATTTCACTAAGCGATGGTCTTACCATATCTGATATAACAAATAAACAGATTGTTATCAACATGGCTGATAATCTATCCATGAATAGCTCAACTACTGCAGTATCTAATCTTAAGCCAAATCAAAATCTAGTTGAGACTAATCAAAAATCTATCACTATTGATCCAATCAAGCCTGAATTGCTTGTAGTAACTAATAACATTGCACTTTCAAATGTAACCATACCCTCAACAGTAACAAATCCTTCTATCAATTATACAGCTGTAAAACATACTAGTGGTAGTACAACATCTGTACAGATTACCAATTCACTTACAATTACCAAAGACACTAGCGGTAATACACTACCTGAAGTAAAAATGACAATTCCAGCTGGTACTACTATAACTGGTACATCATGGGATGCAAGTCTTATACTGCCAACCACGCAAAGCTCATCAACAATATCGTTGCCTGCATCGCCAAATCAAGTAAATACGCCACAAACTATAATCAAAGTAGGATCTGATGTATCGCTTTCGTTTAATAATCCTGTCAGACTTGCATTTGTTGGACAGGCTGGAACACGCACAGGTTTCTTCCATTCTAATCCAACAGTGACAGAAATCACAGCTATCTGTACCTCTGATAGCACTTTGGGAATTCCTTCTGGGTCTAATGAATGCAAGATTAATGTAGGATCTGATCTTATTGTCTGGACAAATCATTTTACTGGTTTTGCAACATGGACTTCAAGCACAAGTACACCTGGAACTGCTCCTAGTACTTCAACTTCAGGCGCAGGTGGAGGGGCTACCGGTGCAGGTGCATCCGGAACCGGAGCATCTGCATCAAGTAATGGCGGAGGAGCAGGACCTTATCTTAAGATCCAAAAAATATCATATGATGTATGTGACAAACAAATTGTAAGAATCCAAGTTGCAACAGAAGTTAATAGTACAAATCCAATGGTAATAGTTCGTACATCAATTACTGGTGTAGTTACTGCAAAACTTGTTGCAGATCAGCCATATGCACAAGAAAATGTCAATGCCACAATCAGAAAACTAGTCTATGAAGCTTCCGTTAATCCAAAAGAAACTTCATTTGAGGTACTTGCATTAGAGTCAATTGGGCACAACATATTCTCCGTAGGAAAAACAGTTGAGGTTACTGGTTGTAGTGAGGATCTTGATTTCACAAAAGTTGAGTTGACAACACAACCAGTTACAATTGACCTTGCGGTACCAAAGATATTTGATATTAAATTCCAAGCAGGTAATGGAACAAAACAACTTGCATTAGAACCAACAACTCAATTTGTGAACAACCAGCCACTTTCAGTATATGCAATTGTAGATACGCCTATATCGATTACCGCCTCAGATCTACGATTCATGGGAATTGAAGATAATCAAACTGGACAATATCATGATATCACAATGAATGTAGTTCCATTACAAATATCAAACAGCACATATCTACTATCTGGAACAATTCCATCCGAATTGCTGCAAGCACCTGGTATGAAATATTGGATTCATGTAGAAAACAATGCAGGCAAGAAAGTTGATTCAGATACTGCTACAATTGGAGTAAAACCAAGTTATCCTGTTCTTCTTGGTGGTATAGAATTGGATGCCAAGATGGCAAGAATAGAAGGAACTACGGGTCATCCTACTGCGTACTTGACCAATAACTCTACGGGATCAGTCTATGGATATGTTGAATTGATAGTTAATGGAACTGCTGCATACACTTCCCCATCACAGATATTCAATACTGGACAAAATATGGTAAATCTAGAATGGAAGACTCCAACGGTTGGCAAGATATCCCAATATCAATTGCAGGCAAGAGCAGTGATCTTTGGAAAATCAATTGATACTATGCCATCATATGTTACTACATTCCCTGGAACAGTCAACTTACCTATATCCAAACTAGTTAATGTGAGTGATATCTCAATAGGAAATAATACCATAGCAAAAGCATCTACACTTTATTCATCATTTGTAAATGATGGTACTATGCGATTCCAAGTGACTGCATCTGATGGTACATGTGTAATAGGAGCAAGTGATAATTGTCTTGTCAGCAAATCTACATTGGGACTGGCTGGTAACATGAAGACAGTTACAATTGGTGATCAAGTTTACAGAGTGAGATATTCTGGCTCTGATGATTCTCTTGAGCGCTTTTCTATAACCTCTGTTGATTCACTAAGTGGAAACTGGAAAGTCGAGATTGATTCTACAAATGGACTAATTCCAACTGTTCATGCTATGGATGATGTACCACTCAAAGTAAAATACAGAGCAGTAGACACCCCATTCATATCTGAAAATTCCTAGTGTACTGTTTTGTTTTAGAATATAATTTACAACTTAAGGAAAAGCAGTTGCCTGTGCAAGATGAGAATCAAGTTCTGAGATCTTTATTCTTTCTTGAGTCATTGAATCACGATTTCGTATTGTCACAGTACCGTCTTCTAATGTCTGGTGATCAATTGTAACTGCAAATGGTGCACCAACTTCGTCTAGTCTTCTATATCTTCTTCCTATTGCTCCGGAATGATCCAAGAATGCATCATATTTTTTTCTTAACATGATGTAAACCTCATCAGTCTTTTCAGCCAATCCATCTTTTTTTACAAGAGACAAGACACCAACATGGACTGGTGATAGATATGGCTCTAGGGAAAGGACAACTCTATCATTTTCCTTGTCTTCGCGAAGCCTGTGCTCTATCATGGTATAGAGACTTCGGTCTATTCCCATTGATATCTCAAATACATGTGGTAAAACCTTGATTTCATCATCCATTACCTCAAATTTTTCTTTGCTTGTGTTGGCATGGCTTTTCAAGTCATAATCAGATCTATAATTACACGCCACAAGCTCAAGCCAGCCTGTATTGGTTTCAACCTCAAAGTCAAATGCAACGGTAGCATAAAACGCCTTTTCCTTTTCTCCTAATTTTCTAAACCTGCTTCTCGCAACATCAATTCCTGTTTTTTGATAAAACTCTACCAGCAAGCCAAGATAATATGCCACAAGCTTGTTTGGAACTATGCCTGAATCAAGTGCCTCTTTACATGTCATGTTCTTTATGGTATCATCAATCATTATCCTGATCTGGGTGTTTTCCACCTCTGAGAACTTTGCCAGATCATCAAGCTTGTTAGGATTACAAAAGACCTCGATCTCTGCTTGGTAAAACTCTCTTAATCTAAGAAGGCTCTGTCTTGGCGAGATCTCATTTCTGAAACTCTTTCCTATCTGGGCAATGCCAATTGGAAGCTTTCCTCGCATTGTCTTGAACAGCCTTGGAAAATCAACAAAGATGGATTGACATGTCTCAGGCCTTAGATATGCTGGTTCTCCTTGGGCTCCTATTCCAACCTTGAACATCATGTTGAATTTTTTAATGTTTTCAAGACTTCCCTTGCATTTGGTGCATACGATCTTTTTCTCTGCTATAATTTTATCAAATTCTGCCAGGTCTGCATTTTCAGGAATTACTATTGAAGTGATCTCTGCAATCATCTTGTCTGCTCTGAAGATTGATTTACATTTTGTACATGTTGCAATTGGGTCAGCAAAACTTGCAAGATGACCTGATGCCACAAAGACATTCTCTGACATGATCTGTGAGCCGTCAATTTCCCACATCCTGTCTCTTCTTACCAGTTCCCTTCTCCACAGTTCGATGAACTTGTTTTTTAGGCTGACTCCAGATGGACCATATTCCCAAAAACCTGCCTGCGCATCAGAATAAATCTCGCAACTGGGAAAATAAAATCCGCGTTCCAGTGCAAGTTGTATTATTTGTTCATAGTTCATGGTACCATCAATTCTTCCTGATCAAGCCAGTTCTTTTGCCTTATTCAAGTTTCCAACATCATCTCGTCTCTCATCAATGGGTGTCTCTAAAATTATTGGTATTTTTTTCCGATTTATTGTCTTTATGATATGTCCAAGGCCCTTCTCTCCAATTTGTCCTAGTCCAATGTGTTCATGTCTGTCTAGATTGCTTCCAAGTTCTCCCTTGGAGTCATTCAGGTGTAAAATTTTGAGATGCTCAAACCCTATTGCTTTATCTAATTTTTCAAGTGTGGTTGCAGCGCCCTTCTCTGTACTCATATCATAACCTGCGGCAAAACCATGACATGTATCAAAACATATCCCAAATCTCTTTGCAGGTTTTAATTGAGATAAGATGGATGCAAGCTGATCAAGATCAGAGCCTACACTATTTTTTTGACCTGCCGTATTTTCAAGAAGAATCATTACATCATCTGGGGTATCTTTAGCAGCTTTTGTAAATGCCCTTACCAACATTTCAATTCCTTTCTTGTCACCTTCACCCTTGTGACTTCCCAAATGTGCTACAATGTATGGAATTCCTAGCTTGCTACATCTTTTTACTTCATCGATTAGGGAATCCGTAGATCTTACAAATGGATCTTCTTCTGGGGAGGAAAGGTTTGGCAAGTAAGGCATGTGGGCTACGGTTGCAAATCTGTCAATCTTGGTTTTAGCAAGTTTTTCTTTGAAACTGGAAGCGTCATTGCTTGTCAGGGGTTTTGCAGCCCATCCTCGTGGGTTGCGAGTGAAAATCTGAAATGCCGTACATCCTGTTGCCACTGCATTATCAACTGCCTTGTCTATCGAGCCTGCAATGGATACATGCAATCCGATCTGCATGTCACTAATTTACTTGGGCATAATTTAAACTCGTGGTGAAATAATCTGGTAAATATCTGACCTCCACTTGATGGTCAACAGGATAATCAAATTTTTAAGGTTAGTAAGAACAAAGAAGACATGTTAAAGATTGGAGCAAAGGATCTGGCAAAATATCCTTTTCTGACAGAAGCTGGTGAATATCTACGAAATACGGGATTAAGTCTTGAGCAACTGGGAGATCCTGACTGGCAACCAATTGTTGAAAAGGCATATGGTAGAATTGTAGTTGCCTCATCTGGTCAAATCTATGGCTCTGATCTTGAGGCACTTGACAATGATTCTGAGTTACTCTCCTTTCTGGTGGCAATAATTCTGCTCAAGTCTGCAGGTATTGCTACACTGATCCGACGGTTTTCGCTTGCAGAATCTAGGAGGGCTGAAAAGTATCTGCAACAAGATCTTTGGATAAGCAGGGATAAAAAAAATCTAGAGCTTCCATTAAAAATAATCCAAGATCTGTTTGCAGTTAATGTATCAATTGACAATGAAGATTTTGTAATCAAAGTACCAGATTATTTACAACGGGCTGTTCATTTCCACGAAAAAGAATGGAAGTTGGTAAATAGAAGAGTTGCAAATGGCCTTGTCTATCTGAGCGCACATGAGACAGTCAGATTGATACGCGCAGAGCTTGGGGAATACATCAATGGAAAAATCCAATCAGTCAACGTTGACTCTATCCCACAAAGCTTTCGACATAGAGTGGAGGACCTGGTTGCGCTTGCTAAAAAGTTCTCTGATACAACTTATGTCTCTTCAGAATATCCTCCATGTGTAAAACATGGAATCGAAGTTTTAGAAAAAGGAGAGAACTTGCCTCACTCTGGAAGGTTTTTGCTTGCTACATATCTTCTCTCAAAAGGTCAGACAGTTGATCAAATTGCTCCTTTATTCAAAAATGCTCCTGATTACAATGAGCGAACTACCAAGTACCAGCTAGCGCATATCTCAGGTTCGTCTGGAAGTGGAACTAAATATCAATGTCCGTCATGTGAAAAACTACGAAGTGAAAGCCTTTGTTTTGCTATTCCTGACTGTGATGGAATAATAAATCCGGTACAATTTGGCAAAAAGAGAAAGATCCAATGAACGAAAAAAATGCTTTGCTAATAGAGAGCGCATTTAAGGAATATTATTTTAATCGATTTGATCTGATACACGTTCCACAAAAGGCCACAGAAAGAGAGTTTGGGTATCAAAAATTCAACTCTGGAATGACAAGACATCTTGTCATAAAAAATGACAAGGAACTTCATCTTCTGTTAATGAGAGAAGTTCCATCTGATGTATACTGTTCAAATGCATACTATTCATTTCCAAATCTTTCAATGTCTGAAAAAGACTGGAAAGGAGCTGACTTGATCTTCGATATAGACGCAAAAGACCTTGCCCTTCCATGCAGAAAAGATCATACAATTTTCAAGTGCAACTCTTGCAATAATCATATGATTGAATTCCAGTCACAATGTTCCAAATGCGGATCTACAAAGTTTGATATCGTATCTGTGGGCTGCATGAATTGCATCTCCGAGTCTAAAAAAGAGGTGACAAAACTTGTTGATATACTGACAACTGACCTGAATGTAAAAAAAGAACAGATCGAGGTATATTTTTCTGGAAATGAAGGATTTCATGTTCGTGTAACTAATGCTGATTATGAACAATTGGGTTCGCAAGAAAGGGCTGACTTGGTAGACTATATTATGTTCAACGGTGCAATACCAGAATCTTTTGGAATTAAAAGACAAAATAATTCCAAGACTTCTCTTCCCACGTTTGAAGAAAAAGGCTGGCGCGGCAGAGTTGCCCGTAAATTATTTTCATCAAAATCAAAGGCACCCAAAGTAACAAGGGAAATAATTACCAGTGGATATTCTGCATTTCAAGTACAGCTAGAAGAGATCAAGAGAACGATGGGAGTCCGAGTGGATCCCAAGGTAACAATGGATATTCACCGTATATTCAGGCTTGAGGGATCTATTAACAGCAAGAGTGGTCTTTCAAAAATTCAATGTATCAACTTGGATTCTTTTGATCCATTTTTGGAGGCATGTCTGCTTGGAGATGATGATATAGACATCATGGCAGATTGTCCGATACAAATTAGGCTCAAAAACAAGAAATTTGGACCGTTCAACAATGAAATAGTTTCTCTGCCAAAATATGCTGCAGTTTACATGTTGTGCAAAGGCCTAGGAAATGCAACCTGACAAACTTCTTTTGACTTATTAATGGTGTTTTGCAAAAGAATCTAGGTAGACATTAATTTGACACAAAGGAAGGTATCCTGATTTTGTATAATTCATCGACCCAGTCCAGCCCACCTCCGCGTGATGCCGGAAAATACATCAGAATAGGAATTGTTGCTCTAATTGCTATTGTAATTTTTGTCCTGACAAGCAATCAAGCAGTAGTATTATACATGAACTCACAAGAGTTTGGCACTCTCTTTACAAAACCATTATACTTTTCATTGGTCTCTGCAGTGGTTCTGGCATCTATTACGCTGATACGGGTGAATATCAAAAACCGATCATCAATGTCTTGGTATGGCCTCAATGTCGTACTGACATTTTTCAAAAGGGGAAGTAGCTATTCTGTAACAGAAACCATTCCAAGCTTCAAAGATTACAAACTAAGTGTTCCAAACTTTATCATCTGGCAAATAACAAAGGTTGTGCTTTTTGGTGCCTTCTTTACAAATCTCATGTTTGGATTTGCAGTTGTATATCTACTTGATGGACATGATCTAGCTATTAGCAGTGTATGGAAAATATTCTCACTTCCATTTGTTACACCGCCTACAGACCCCTCCTACGCTGCAACACACGTAGTACCAATGATTCCATCACTGACAATTCTTATTCCTCCAATACTTGCTGTAATTGGTCTTAGACTTGTACTCTATGTGGGACTTCATAATATAGTTGGACTTGTCACTAGATATCTCCAAGATGCAGCAAAGGGCAAACCCAAGTTTCTAGATTACATATCTACAATTGAAGCAATAATTGGAATTGGAATAATCTGGGCTGGCATAAACATGTTTTTCACAGACCAAATTGATTACAATACAAAATATGCCATAGGTGGTACACTGGCTGCAGGATTTGCTCTTATTGCATTTTATTTTATTGATAAATTCAAGTCTCGAGTAATCATACTTCCTTCAAAACGTGACATCTACATCCGTGTAATTACTCTGATAATCATTGCTCTCATTGCCGGTTCCATAATGATGGTAAACAACAGCATTGCAGATGCAAGAAAGATAGAATTTCTTGGTCCATACAAAGCAGAGCAGATTGGTGTAAATCGATATCTGGGGCAATTAGACCAGATAACGGTAGTACCTCATGAAGTAAAACAAAGCTCTGTTTCGGTAAGCGATATTCCAAGCTATGTTGCACAAAATAATGATCTACTAAGTAAAATCAGAGTCTGGGATTGGGATGCAGCATTTGCAAAACTAAAGCCTGAAATCGGTCTTATACCATATGTGGATTTTGAAAATAACGACATTCTGAGATTCAATGATACGTTATACTGGACCGCATCGATGAAACCTATACTGCCATCCTCGGTTACCTTGGAGAATCAATGGTATAATCAACATCTTGTCTATACTCATGTTGACAATGGTTTTCTCACACTTAATGCTCAAAATGGAACAATTGTTGATAGCAGTAAATTCTTCAGTCAGAGAATGATATACTATGGAGAAGGCGGTCTATTCTCAGATACTTGGGCTGCATATCCTCAGAACAGACAAACTTCAGCCGAACTAAATAATGCAACATATAATGGAAGTGGAGGAATAGACGTCAAGCCTCCTATCAGCCAACTCTTTGAACCAAACTTCTTCTTATCATATCCAACTGAACCAATTCATATTATTCGATACAGAGATGTGCATGACAGAATGCAGCTTCTATATCCTTATTTCCAGTATGACTTGTTTGGAAAACAGCTAGATATTCTTCCAGTCAGTGATGGGAAAAAAACATACTGGCTTGTACCGTTGATTGTTGGCTTTGACACCAAAAACATTCCATGGTCATTTAGTAATCCATATTTGAGATTGGTGGGATATGCACTAGTTGATATCTATGATGGCAAAGTAACTCTGATAAAAACAGGTGATGACTTTTTCACTGACATGTTTACAAGTCAGTATGGTGACCAGTTTATTCCGATACCATCATGGCTTGACAAACAACTCCGATATCCAGAAGCTCTCTTTAACTGGAAAGTTGACATGTTCAATGTTTACCATGTAACAGATACTTCAACATTCATTCAGGCAAAAGATTTCTATGAAGTGCCAGATGGACTTGGAACCTATTATGTGGAGGAAAAACCGCCTGGATTTGACACGCCTACATATGTTGGATTGTTGTCTCTTGAACTACGGGGCTCCCAAGGAAGAAACTTGGCAGGTTACATGATAGTACAAAACGATGTTCCAAATCTTGGCAAGATGCAGTTCTACCAAGTTCCACTTGATTCCAAAACAAAACTTCTAGGACCATCTGCAGTACGTGAAGCGTTAGCAAGGGAATCAGATTTTGCCCAGTTGCAAACCCTACTGAGAAATCCTAGGGTGGGAGACAACATTTTGTATAAGATAGGGGATCATGACGTTTACTTTATTCCTGTTTATACCGCAGGTTCTGGTGGTGTGGTAACACAACTAGGAACAATTGCCGCAGTAGGTGCTGCATTTGACGGTGAATACTTTGTTGGTTTAGGAAATACTCCTCAACAAGCATTTGCTACTTACTTGGCAAAGGTTAGTGGTGTTGCACCATCTAATGTCACTGTTGCATTGCAACTAGACGAAACCACGAGGGTGAATACAATAAAATCAATACTTACTGATCAAAAAATAACTATACTTACTCCAAAGTCACTCCAGTTCCCACTTACCTTTGAGGAAGGCCAAGTGTCATTTACACAACAATCTGATCTAGACAATACAAAGAGTCTCATAGCAGAATTTGTGAAAAACTTTGCTAGCCAAAATGGAGACAGGATATTGTTCTGGGAAGAAAATGGCACGGTAAAATTAGGAGCTGTAGCAGTACAGGACAGTGTACCAGAACTGCACTATATCACTATAGGTGTAAGATAGTTGCTGTTAGTTGTAGACAATGGCTCTGTCTACACTTCATCACTTTTGGAATGTATGAAAAATCTGGGTGTGGATTTTGAGCATCATGTGTTCTCTAAAGTATCTCAAACCAACCTTGACAATTATTCCTCCATCATATTGTCAGGAAGAAGAAAAAATGATATACAAATGAATGTAATAAACTCAAAACTAATCTTACACTCCCTAGACAAAGGCAAATCCTTGCTTGGCATATGTTATGGTGCAGAAATACTTGCACTCACTCTTGGTGGAACAATAAAAAAAATGACATCCCCTCGCCATGGATTACATCAAGTTCAAACCGTAACAAGTAATCCTTTATGCAACGGAAAAATTGCTGCCTTTGAAAGCCACTCATACATGGTATCAAAACTTGATTCTTCGTTTACTCAAATAGCTTCATCTGATGATTGCAAGTTTGAGATATTCCAGTATGGTAGAAAAAATGTTTTTGGGACACAGTTTCATCCAGAGATGAGTGTGGATGGAAGATCTCTACTTGAAAAATTTTCTACCATTAAATAGTACGAGTCATTAATCTGGCAGCATCAATTAATATTGTACAAATTGTTTGGTTTCTTGATGGACCCAACCCATACATTAGAGATACCAATAGTGAAAGAAGAAAATATCTGTCTTCCACTGGTTGTCAGTGCAGTATCAAAATACTGGGGAGTGGACTTGCCATTAAAAGAGGCTGCGGAGATTGCAAAAAAATATCCAAACATGAAAGGCAGTATACTCATAGAAGGTGTTGAACTTGCAGAAAGACATGGCCTCTCAGGTGTTATCACAAACTCTAGCTTAAAAGAGCTCAAAAAAATGATCGACATTGGAGTTCCCCCAATTGTCATATTGCCTGGAGTAAAAGACGTGGTACAGCATGCATCACTCATTGTTGGCTATGACGAAACAGAAAAGACAATCTTTCACTATATCCCAGAACCTGAAAAGATAGGGGCCATTCCTGAAAAAATATTTGATGAACAGTGGCAAGAAGACGATAGACTGATGATCTTGCTAGTTCCGCAGGACATACTTCCAGACATCAATACATTTGATGAAAATAAAATACAATCCAACAGGCTTTGCTTTGATGGGGAAAAACAAAGGCTTCAGGGCAAGACTGACGAGGCAATAATAACACTAAAGCAAGCACTTGAAATCCACAAGTCAAACTCTACTGCCATGTGTCTCTTGGCTGGAATACTAAATGACAAAAATTCTAGCGATGCAGTAAATTACTATACCAAGACCATACATCTGAACTCAAAATATTACCTTGCATATAGGGGACTTGGAAATTATTATCTGAAAACAAAAGACTATGCCAATGCAGAAAAATACTATACCGCAGCATTGGAGATTGACACCACAAGATTTGCTCCCATTTACAAGAACCGTGGATTGGTAAGATATGAACAACAAAAACTAGGTGCAGCAAAACAAGACTTTGAAAAATATCTTGAACAAATGCCTGAGGCACGTGACAGGGCTGGAATTGAGCAGGCAATATCGGAACTGTAATATTTTTCACAAAGGATTTAACGCTCATTTAATAATTTAACATAAATGGATTGCATATTTTGCAAGATAGTAAACGGAACAATTCCTGCAAAAAAGTTGTACGAGACTCAATACTCTCTTGCTTTCTTGGATGCTTTTCCACTTGTCCTAGGCCATACACTTGTGATTCCAAAAAATCACTATGGAAAGGTTCAGGACATGAGCGAGTCAGACAATAGGGATCTATTTGAAACAGTCAGGGTGATATCTGGAAAACTTGAATCCATCTCTCCGTCTGCACTGATTGCAATTCATAACGGCAAGGAAAGTGGGCAAGAGATACCGCATGTGCATGTGCATATAATTCCCAGAAACTCTTCTGATGGGGCAGGTCCGGTTCATAGTATGTTTTCAAAAAAGCCATCTCTTGATGAGGGTGAGTTTGAAAAGATAGCAAAAATTATACAAAATAAAAAATAAAATGCGGAGTGCGGGAATTGAACCCGCGATCTTCAGCTTGGGAAGCTGACGTCCTACCAGGCTGGACTAACTCCGCTGGATCGAGATTTGATATCTAACATTATATAGTTTAATCAACAAATTAATTCATGGATGCAAAATGTCCAGAATGCGACAAAGTTGCAATACTTGATGATGAAGTAACAAATGTCAAGTGTCCCCACTGTGGGTTTGAAGCAAAATATGATGACTATCTTAATTTGATGAGGCAAAAGGTAGGGGATATGGCAGAAAACTTTCAGTTTGACAGACCTGGTTTTTAGTTACCAAAACGATCCCTTGTCTGAACAATCTAAATGTGCTCCGCAGTTTGTGCATACCATGTGACATGCTTGCATGGCAATCATTATCTTGTCACAACGGGGACACTTGATTGGTTCATTCAATGATATAGCAACGCTTTTGCATTTTTAAAAGATTTAGGTACAAAGATTAATTAATAGTTCAGAGATTTTTTTTACTACTTGGCTACATTCAAGCTAAACATATCTGACAAGAAAGGAAGAACCATCACTAAAGAGGTTAAAGAAAAAGAGGCTGGACCATTTTTGGGCTTGACTCTTGGTGCTGAACTTGATGCTGCATTGGTAGGAGAAGCAGGTAAGCTAAAGATAACTGGTGGCAGTGACAAATCAGGAGTTCCATTAAGAGAAGACATTCACGGCGGTGCACGAAAATATATTTTATTATCAAAAGGTGTTGGATTAAGAGATGCTGAAAAGGGACAACGAATTCGTAAACTTGTAAGAGGAAATACAATAACAGAAGAAGTCTATCAGCTAAATTGTTTTTTTGACGGAGAACTCAAGGTAGAAGAAAAACCAGCTGAAGGACAAGAAAAAGAATCCGCCGAGAAAAAGGCATAGGTTAACATATTAGCTTTTCTTAGCTTGTACGTGCACTGGAAAGAGACTCTTCCTGATTGGTATGTAAAAAAATATGGATACCAACCGTGTGTGAACATCGGAACTGCAGGTCATGTTGATCACGGAAAAACTACTCTAATCCAAGCTTTGACTGGTGTATGGACTAGTGCACACAGTGAAGAACTAAAGCGAGGAATTACTATTAAAGTTGGATATGCAGATGCTGCATTTTACAAATGTAAAAGCTGTGAAGTACCGTTGGGTTACTCTGTAACACCCAAGTGTAATAATTGTGGAAAGGAAAGTGAATTATCACGTGTTGTTAGTTTTGTAGATAGCCCAGGCCATGAAAGTCTAATGGCAAACATGCTGTCAGGGTCTGCCTTGATAGATGGTGCAATGCTTCTTGTTGCAGCCAATGAAAAGGTCCCACAGCCACAAACAAAGGAACACTTGCTTGCCTTGCAGACACTTGGAATAAAGCAAGTCGTTATCGTTCAAAATAAAGTTGATTTGATATCTTATGAGCAAGCCATGGAAAACTATGCAGATATTGTAAAGTTTGTCAAGGGGACAAGTGCTGCAAAAGCCCCAATCATTCCAATCTCTGCCCAGTCAAAATTAAATATTGATGCATTAATTGGTGCAATTGAAACCTCGATACCAACTCCTGAACGCGATGACAAAAAAGACACTGTCATGCATGTACTAAGATCATTTGACATCAACAAGCCTGGGACTAAAATCAAAGACATCAAAGGCGGAGTTATTGGCGGTAGCATCATCCAAGGAATATTCAAGGCAGGAGATGAAATTGAGATAAAGCCTGGTTTGGCCAATGAAAAAACTGGCAAATACGAATCAATCTTTACAGAGATTGCATCCCTTGGAACAGGTGCAGGTATAGTAAAGGAAGTAAAGGCTGGTGGGTTGATTGCGCTTGCAACCAAGCTTGATCCTGCCATGACTCGAAGTGATTCATTGATAGGTTCTGTAATAGGCAAGCCAGGTACTCTGCCAGAAAACTCTTACAATGCAAAAATTGAAGTAAATCTATTTGATACTGCAGTGGGTTCTGGTGAAGAGATCAAGGTATCCGCAATACAAACAGGTGAATCCTTGAGATTGAGTCTAGGGACTGCCCCGCTATTGTCCAAAGTAACAAGTGTGAGGGGCAAGACAGTGGAATTACAGTTCAAAAGGCCTGTGTGTATTTTTGAGAACAGCAAGGTTGCAATAAGTCGAAGAATATCTGAAAGATGGCGACTAATTGGTGCTGGTGTATCAAGTGGTTAAAATCATCTGTGACTCTAGTTTTCTTTTAATTCTTGCTTCAAGGAGGATAAAAAATATCTCAAGTGTTGAGACAGAAATTGGGGCATTGGAGTATGTCGTTCCAAACATGGTTGTAAAAGAATTAGAAAAAATAACCATGAATGATAAAAAAAAAGCTCTGCTGAAAATGCCCTGAAAATCATCAAAAACTTTCAAACAGTTACAATATCCGGAAAATCTGTAGACGATGCACTGGTTTCTTATGTAAAAGAAAATGGGGGAATAGTGGCTACAATTGACGCTGAGCTTAAAACGAGAATAAAAAAAAGCGGTGGTTCTGTTCTCTCTGTAGCAAACGATAAGATTGTCCTTGAACCAAGTAAACTTTAAAATTTTAGTAGAGAAATATTTGGGTCATGTTTGAATACAAGGGAATAAAGATAAAATGGCTTGGTCATGATTCTTTTAGCCTTACTAGCAATGTCAAGATAATAATCGATCCGTACAAAATATCAAAACAGGAAAAGGCAGACTTGATTCTGATTTCACACAATCATTTTGATCATCTAAGTGTGGATGATCTAAAAAATGTCTCAACAAAAGATACAACCATTGTTGCTGCAAATGAATGCATTGACATGTTGACGGGGTTTACATTTAAAGAAAAAATTGGTATCTTACCAGGACAAGAGAAAACTGTACGAGGGATCAAGATCAAGTCCATTCCAGCATATAATCTGGACAAGATAAATCCTCAAACAAAAAAACCATTTCATCCCAAAGAAGACAATAAGGTGGGCTTCTTGTTTGAATTAAACGGTATTACAATATATCATACTGGTGACACTGATCTAATTCCAGACATGTCTGATCTAAAACCTGATATTGCTCTAGTACCTGTCAGCGGAACCTATGTGATGACAGCACAGGAAGCAGCCAAAGCCATAGAAAAGATCAAGCCAAAGATTGCAATCCCAATGCATTATGGAGTAATTGTTGGTAGTGAGAAAGATGCTCATGACTTTAAACAACTGGTAAAATCCTGTGAGGTTCAAATACTCACAAAAGAGTAATAAACAGAGTAAATTCAATCAAAAACTAGTTTGATACAAGATGCCAAATTATTCACGGTAAGAAAATTCAACTTTCATTTGAGGCATCTGCTTGTAATTGGAATTCTTATAATTTCATTTTCCATTTCTGCACTGGTTAGATCTCAAGCTGCTGACTATGGATTTCAACTAAACGAGTTTGATCCATTCTTCAATTACAGAGCAACACAGTACTTGCTAGATAATGGACTAAATGCATATGTTCATTGGCATGATGATATGAGTTGGTATCCAACTGGAAGAGATGTTTTTGCCACCGCCCAAGTACCATTGCATGTAACTGATGCAGCTTTATACAAAATATTTGGCGGTGGAATGAGTCTTTATGACTTTACAATAATTTTTCCAGTAGTTTTCGGTTCCATGACTACAATAGTCATATTTGCTCTAGTGCGTGTCTTGGCTGGTACTAGTGCGGGACTTTTTGCCTCGCTTTTCTTTGCCTTGTCACCGCCTATAATAGTCAGAGGTACAATTGGATGGTTCAAGTCTGAACCTCTTGGTTTGTTTTATGGACTATTAGGAGTCTACCTGTTTCTTAGCGGGTTAAAATCCGAAAACAAGAAAATTGCCATATCCAAACTGGTAGGTGGCGGATTCTTTCTTGCTGTAGGTTTTGCATCTTGGGGAGGAATAGAGTTCTTCCTTCTTCCTCTAGGATTGTTCTTTATTGCTCTACCTTTCATACGAAAAGATCACAAGTTCTTGCTTTGGGCAGTTCCATTGTTTGTAGCAGTAACTATGATAATATCTGGAGGTCTCTTTGCAAGACCTGGTCCAACTTTTGTATTTGGTATGAGAGGATTTGCAATGATTGGACCTGCCATATTGCTTGTCATAATAATCCTCATTCAAAAATATAGTAAAGAACAGCACCGTATCCGTAATAGTCTGATAGCTTTAGCTGCCTTGATAATAATTGGAGTTGTGGTATTATCTGCAGGTCCTTTCCATTCGGCAAGTTTTCGTTATCTGAATGCAGTAAACCCATTCCTGACCTCTGAGGATCCCCTTGTTGACTCTGTTGCAGAGCATGCCACTCCAACACTTGCACAAAACTTTAGTTATTTCTCAGTGCTAATGTTGTTTGCGGGCCTTGGAATCTGGCTTGTGTTTAGAAAAAGAAATGGAGATCCAAATGCATCAAGATTTTCTATTAAAAATGAAATGATTGTATTTGCTCTGATCATAGGCATAGTTGGAGCATATTCCGGTTCTACTTTCTCTAGATTGGAATTGCTTACGGCAACTTCTGTAATCATACTTTCATCTATAGGACTTGCTATACTTGTTGCCGATATTTTCAAACGCGAAAATAAGGAGGTCAAATTCATTGAATCATCAAAGAAAGGAACCCACACAAAGAAGGAAATTCCTACAAAGAAGACAAGTGAATTGCTTGGAAAAGTTTCAAAAATAGCATTTGTCGCAGTAATTGTGGCATTATTGCTGGTTCCAACGCTATATCCAGTAAACGCAAACTGGATATCAATAACAAAATCCCCGCCTACAATTCTTAATGGGGGATCAAACTTTGCCATATCAACTAGTGACTGGCCAGATGCTCTAAACTGGATCAAAAATAATACTCCAAAAGATTCCGTGGTTGCCTCCTGGTGGGATTATGGATATTGGGTACAGACTCTGGGAGAAAGAAAGACGCTTGCCGATAATTCCACTGTTGATACAAATATTATTGCCAACATTGCACGAATGCTCCTGGCCTCCCCTGATGAGGCATGGAAGATGCTAAACAAGGCAGGTGCAAACTATGTTTTAGTTTATGTTGTAGGCCAAAAGTTTGTTTCAAACGGCCAAGATCTTTACATACTCGGAGGCGGAGGAGACGAAAGCAAGAAACAGTGGTTCATGAAAATAGGGGGCCTTGATTCAACCAAATTCCTCCAAGATGATTCCTTTACACCAACTGATTATTTCTGGAAGAACACTCTGCTTGGACAAATGTTTCCGTTTACTCCATTAACATACTATGATCCAAACACCCACAATGAATCGCCTACCTATACCACAGGATTTACTGCAATTTACTCTAAAACTATCAAGTATTCTGAAAATGGCACAGGCCCACTACGTCTAGTGTATGCATCTCAAAGCTTGGACAGGAAAGACTCTGGTGTATTTTCTGGTGTATTGATTTATCAAGTAAATCCCAACTACCAACCTCAGACAGGAACAACTTCTCCTGTTAGTACACCACAAAATAATAACACAAGTACAACTCCCGTAAAACCTATAACCACTACAACTAGTGGCGGAAACATTGCTGTGATCAATACAAAGTTTGGAGATATAAAATTCAAATTATTTGATAATGTGGCACCAAAAACAACAGAGAACTTTATCAAACTTGCTAATTCTGGTTTCTATGACAAAACTGTATTTCACAGGATAATGCCAGGATTTGTAATACAAGGTGGTGATCCAAATACGATAAAAGGTGATAGAAGCACATGGGGCCTTGGAGATGCAGGATATACAATTCCACCAGAATTTAGTTCTAGTCTAAATTTCACAAAGTACATGGTAGGTATGGCACGTGGCTCTGATGTTAACAGTGGAAGCTCTCAATTCTTTATTACAGTTGGCGATGCACCTTGGTTGAACAACCAGTATACTCTATTTGGCGAGGTTGTATCGGGCCAAGATGTTGTTGATAAGATAGCGTCACTAAAAACTGATCCAACCACTAATCAACCAGTTGATGCTGAAGCCGCACGTGTAACGACAGTTACTGTTGAACCATCATCTAATAGTACATCAAAATAAAACTAAATCTCTACTTGTATCTGTCAGAGATACGATATCTTGCGTACTTGTCATCTGGAGAATATTTTCCTGGATGTACAGTGACAGTCTGGTGTCCGCACTTGGGGCATTCGTCTTTTAGGGTGTATCTTTTACACTCTGTACATTTTCTCATCTGAAAGTGCATGTCAACCTTCTCTTGTCTTCTTTGACTCTTCTCTTGTGAACTTGAAGGTACCGCCCTTTTTCTCTATTGCATCCTGAACAGAGGAGAGAATTGGCTTGAGTTCCTTCTCGGCCTCCTTGAAGTTTGGAGCAGTAAGGGTAATGCGGTATTTGGGAGCTCCAATGTATGTCACAGAGATCTCCTTCTTGTTTGCTGTTGAATCAATTAATGCAGCCTTGATTATCTCAATGCCGTTTGATTTGTTGCATGTTAACTCAAAAATCCCGCGTATCTCAACGTGAGGAACTTGAATCTTTGAGCCAAGCTCTGCAATTACAGTAAGTGCCTTTGGAGGAATACTGAGGTTATCTAGAATGGATATGCCTTTGGCTGAAACCGCGGAAAATGCATCATAAACTGAGCCGAATTTCTCTACTAGGACATTTTCTAATTTTCCCATCTCAGACTCGGACAAGCTGATGCGAGATTTTAGATTCTCAATTAATGCTTCTTCTTTTTCACCACGTTTTATCTCTAAAAGTTTCTTCTTTTTTTGATCAGATGATACCTGCTTTAATGACAAGTCTATTTCGGATCTTCGTGGGTCTACACGTTTTACAAGTAAGACTTTTTTTTCTCCCACCTTGAGAAATTTTGCTACGTTTCGAATCCAGCCAGTAGCAATTTCTGAAACATGCAAGAATCCCTGGATCTTGTTGAACTCATCAAGGGAGACATATGCTCCTTGATCCACTATCCTTGATACAGTAGCAATCACAATCTCTCCCACTTCTGGAAAATCTTGGACAGTTGTTGTCATGGCTTTCAAATTTATTGTACATAATTTAATGTTGTTGCCTAAAAGTCGATTCCTTTTTTTGCTTTTATTCCGGATTTGAATGGATGTTTTATTTCCTTCATTTCAGTAACCAGATCTGCCTTTTCTATCACTTCATCCTTGGCATAATTTCCTGTCAGGACCAAATTGACATCATCTGGTTTGTTTGAAATAATTTCCAAGACATCTTTTAGATTTACTAGGCCAAGATTTACTGCATAATTTATCTCATCTAGTATCACAAGGTTGTAGATCTTTGAATTAATTTTTTCCTGCGCAACCCTGAGTGCTTCTTCTGCTACTTTTTTATGATCCTCAATGGGACTCTTGTCATCTATTATTCCAACAAAGCCCTTGCCAATTGCAGTAAGTTCAAATTCTGGCTCTAGTCTCTTTGACGACGTCATCTCGCCATAGTGCCATGAACCCTTGATGAACTGTATCATGCAAACTTTATGATCATAGCCAACTGCACGAAGAGCCATTCCAAGAGCTGCTGTTGTCTTTCCCTTTCCCTTTCCAGTGTATACTATGACTAGCCCTTTTGTCATCTGAAATATTTTTTTGTGCGCTAGGTAAAAAGATTGGGTTCAAAAACAAGTACCTGAAAAAACCACACCTTATAATATTGAACAAGGAAAATTTGAGTAATAATATTATGGCTAAAAGTTATGATTATGATGTAGTAGTTGTGGGAGGAGGCCCGGCAGGCCTGTCAGCAGCTTGGAGTGCTGCAAAAAAAGGTCTCAGTGTTGCAGTACTTGAAAGAGATGAGGCAATAGGACAAAATGTCAGAACAAGCGGTGTAACATGGATCAAGGAGGCAAAATCATTTGGAATACCGTCAGAGTGCTATAACGAAATAAGCAACTATGCATTTTACTCTCCAAATAATTATATTATAAAAAAAAGTGATACGGCCCAAGCAGCAGTCTTGGATGTAAGAAAGACATACCAGTTTCTTGCATATCAAGCAGCAAGTGTGGGTGCAGACATTTTCTTAAGAACCAGTGTAACTGATGCAATAAAAAATGACAAGGGAAAACTAAGTGGGGTAAAGGCTACCTCGCTTAAAGAAGAACTAGTTTTTAATTCAAAACTTGTCATTGACGCGAGCGGTTTCTATTCTGTTGTTGGAAGATCTCTTGGAATTGTTATGCCGTGGAAAAGATTTGGGGCAGGTGCAGAATATGAAGCCTATGTAGATAAAATCAATCCTGACACGTGGTATCTCATGGTTGGCTCGCAGTATTCTCCTGCAGGCTATGCATGGATTTTTCCCTTGGGAAAAAATAAGGTTCGAATAGGAGTGGGAGTGGGAAAACCCAATTCTCAGGCAGATGCAAGCAAACTCTTGATTGAATTGTTGGAAAAAAGGCCAAAGCCGCTGAATGATCTTGGCAGAATTGTTCCAGTCGAGTTTCATTATGGTCTGATTCCAAACGAAGGACTCCGACAGTCAACCATAGACGATAATCTCATAATGGTGGGCGATTCTGCAGGGCAGGCAAACCCACTGGTCTTGGAGGGAATAAGATATGCAATTGAGTTTGGCAGAACAGCTGGCAAAATTGGTGGCGAGTCTGTGCTTCAAGGTGATACGTCCAAGGAGTCTCTGAAATCATACGAGCAGACCATGAAAAAAGCAATAGGATCAAAGATAGCGGCTGCAGTAAAAGTGCAGTATAGGTGGCTGAATCTAAGTGATCAAGAGTGGGACAAGGAAATTGAGATAATAGGTGAGCTCTCTGCTGAAGAATTTCTGAATTTCATCAAGGCAGATTTTGGCATGATAAGTATGCTAAAACTTGCAGCACACCATCCAAAACTTGCACTCCAACAACTTTTTCAAATTATAAAAAATACTGACAAAGAACAAGAGACATGAGGATTCCAAGAATTGTTCTTGCCGGTGCTACAAGTGGAGTGGGCAAGACATCAATAACATCTGCAATAATCCACGGCCTAAAGGAAAAAGGATACTCGGTCCAGCCGTTCAAGGTGGGACCTGACTTTATAGACCCAAGCTATCTCAGCTCTGTCTCAGGAAATATTGCAAGAAACCTTGATGTCTGGATGATGGGAAAAAATAGAGTTTTAAAGAATTTTGTACAAAATTCGAATCAAGATATTTCTATAATTGAGGGCGTAATGGGATACTATGATGGTTTTAGCGGAAGATCAAGCTTTGCAAGCACGTATGATGTTGCAAATATAACAAAATCTAGCGTAATCCTTGTTTTGGATGCAAGCAAGGCCGCCCGTTCTATTGCTGCAACTGCACTTGGATTCAAAAATTTTGAGAAAAACTCTAGGATTTGTGGTATCATACTAAATAAAATCGGGAGCAAAAAACACGAAACTTTGTGCAGAGATGCACTAAAAAAAGTAGGACTCCCGATACTTGGAGTCATTCCAAGAAACACTGATCTCAGTCTTGAATCAAGACATCTTGGCCTTATACCTGTAAGAGAAAAGCAATCACTTGATAGAAAAATCAAGTCTGTTGCAAAGTCACTCTCAAGTTTCATTGACATTGAAAAAATAACCAAACTTGCAAAAAACGTGCCCAACCTGCCACAAGTTTCTGATACAAAAGACAAGAAAATACAAACCAGAATAGCAGTAGCCCTTGACGAGTCTTTTAATTTCTATTATCAGGACAACTTGGATTCACTAAGGAGGCTTGGTGCAGAAATTGTATTTTTTAGCCCAGTCTCAGACAAAAAAATACCATCATGTGATGGAATCTACATTGGAGGCGGATTTCCTGAAGTCAAGGCAAGCCTTCTCCAGAGAAACGATACAATGAAGAAGCTTGTAAAAAAATATGCCGAGGATGGTCTGCCGATTTATGCAGAGTGTGGGGGGCTTATGTATCTGACAAAATCCATAAGTTACAAGTCTGGAAAATTCAAGATGGTAGGACTTTTTGATGCTGTTACTGTGATGGAAAAGAAACTAAAACTAAATTATACCAGTGCCAAGATCAGGGCAAGATCCCCATTTTCATTGCAATCAAAAACTATCAAGGGTCACGAGTTTCATTACTCTGAATTGGATCTGTTGTCAAAAGATTCAAAATTTGCATATGACATGTCTATTGGCATTGGAATAAAAGACAAAAAAGACGGTCTGACAGAGCATAATACACTTGCATCATACATGCATGTTCACTTTGATGGCTCGCCAATTGCTGCCAACTTTGTAAAATCATGCATCTCTTATTCGAGAAAGTAATCTAGGATTTTGCTGCAAGAATTTTGTAGAGTGCATTGACAATGGCAGAAGCACACGGACTGCCTCCCTTTCTACCAATGTTTGTAATGTATGGAACATTTGTGGCACGAAGCTCGTCCTTTGACTCTACTGCGCAGACAAACCCAACTGGAATTCCAATTACAAGAGCAGGAGACGTTATGCCCTCTTTTATCATCTGTATCACCTCAATGAGTGCAGTTGGTGCATTGCCTATTGCTACTATTCCGTTGTCCATCTGCTTGGCTGCAAGTCTCATTGAAGTCTGGGCACGTGTCTTGTTGAGTTTTTTTGCCTCTTCTATTACCTGAGGATCTGATATACTGCATATCACTTGATTCCCAAATTTTTTCATGTTATCCTTGTTAAAACCACCTATGACACCATTGACATCAACTATTATGTCACATCCTTTTTGTAATGCATCTGTGGCGCTCTGTATTGCATCCTTGTGAAACACTACCTTGTTTTCTCTTGCAAAATCAAAATCTGCAGTAGAGTGGATTATTCTTTTTACTATTATCCACTCGTCAGGTGAATATGGATGAGAGCCTATCTCACTGTCTATTATTTCCATACTCTTGTCTTCTATTGACTGGCCCTTTTGGGTAATCATGTCTCTACCTCTTGGGTCCTCTCAATGATGAGGTCGATCATCTTCTGATCTGCTCCTATGTGCTGTGTAATCAAAACTTTTTTCAACTTGTGCTTCTCTAATGCTGGCCTAAGATCAGCATTGATATCTGTTTTTACATGTGCTCCCTCATGCAAAAAGTAAAAGACAACCACCAAGACCTCTGGATCTCTTCTCTTGCAGGCCTCTATTCCCTGTTCTATGTTTGGCTCTTCGATTTCAAGAAAACAATAATCTACATTTCTATACGAGCGACCAAGCTCGCCTACAACATATTTTATTGACATTTTTGCATTAGGATCTTTGCTTCCGTGTCCTATTACCAAGACATCTATCTTGTCACTTGTCAATGAAACTCCGCCTTTGTCAAGTGCAGACTTGATCCTGTTCTCAACTAGTTTCACAAGAGTCATGTGCATGGACATGGGTTTTGTGACAAGAAACTTGACATTTGTTGTTGCTTGGTATTTCATGACTTCGGTAACGGCTGCCTTTACTTTTTTTCCCGGATACAAAAAGTATGGAACTATAGTAAGTGAATCAATGTCAGTTTTTAGACACTTTTTGATTCCATCGTCGATGTATGGCAGTGTAACTTCTAGAAAACAATACTCGGCAAAAGCATAACCGCCCTTAGTCTTTACTTCCTTGCAAATAGTTTCAAGCTCCTCGCCAGCTTCTCTTTCCTTACTTCCTCTATCTATTAACAGCAGTCCACGCTTCAATTTGATCTCCTTGCTATTGCAATTGTAAGGTTTGGAGGAAATTTATGTTTCTGTACAATCAACTCTCCTCCGGAGGCCCTGATTGCAGCAGCCTCTGATACACTTGGTGTACCCTCAAATGTTTGCACAACATCTGAAGGATTGGGTGTGGTTATGGCAGAAAGGTCTGTCTTGTCAAAATATTCTAGTGACACTTTCATCTCAGCTGATAATTCCTGTAGTCCCTTTACGTCAGCTTCTTTTTTAATTGATGCAAATTTTGCAACCGACTTTGGACTCATCTTGAATTTTGAGAGGCAGAAATTCATTCCCTCTTTGATTGTATCCTTTGTGGTATCCCAGTGCAGGCCCACTCCCACAACTAATGTCTTTGGCCTGTAAATTACAACACGGTCTTGGATATCCTTGTTTTCTATTATCTTATCCGAGATGATGAGAAATCCCTTGCAGTCAGATGATATCATCTCATCAAATGATTTGTAAATTTGCACATTTTTTGGAAGCTCTTTTTTTGGCATCCACCAATCTTTCTCCCCTGCATCTTGATAGACACCAATTTTTTCTTCATTTACCATAAAAGCGCTAACCTTTGTTACAGTAGAGATTTCATCAATGCTCCAGCCAAACTCTCTTCCAAGCAGGTCAACTGCAATTGTCTTGTTCACATCTGCTGCTGTGGTGATAACTGCAGTGGCACCAAGGGTGGAAGCTATTTTTTCTGCAAGCTCGTTTGCACCCCCGAGATGGCCCGAGAGTGTACTTATGACAAATTTTGCAGTGTCATCAATTACAACTACTGCTGGATCTGTCTTTTTGTCCTTCATGTGAGGTGCAATCAATCGTATAACGGCACCAAGGGAAAAAATGCATACTAGCGCTTCATTGTTTTCGAATAACTCTTTCACTTTTAGAGTTGTTGACTCGTCAAACCACTCTATGTCTTTTCCATCCTGGCGGAGCTTTGATGGGGAAAACACCTTCCATGTTGGAAAGTGTTGTTTGAGTAAATGTGCTGTATCAATACCATTTTTTGTTATTGCAAGTATGGCTACGTTATCCACAAAATTATCTTTCTAGGTCTCAAGATATTTGTTACTCTTCGGAAAGATCCCAATTACTTTACCATCAAAGTCAAACATGATGACCTCAATCTCAAATTTGTTATCAGAATATTTTCCAAGCTGTTTGTGGGCCTCTGAACATATCATGTCAAAATAGCCAGAAATGTTTTTTTCATTTATTATTTCAAATACGTGCCTTGCAGTGTTTGCCTTTCTTATGGCATCCTGTACATCTTGTGGGGCGCCGCACCTTTTTGCCAATTCTGACAAAAATTCCATGTCGACCTTTGAGCCCTTTACATGGGTCTGTTTTACACCCATTGACATCTTTGCAAGTTTTCCTATGAATCCTGCAACATGAGCCTTTTTGATTCCCTTCTTTGCACAGACCTGAACTGTATACCCTGAAAAGTCTCCCATCTGCACAAAACAGTGGTCCGGCAGGTCAATTATCTTCCTGGTAAAATCTTCGCTTCTTCCACCTGTTGTTAATACAACAGTATCATCACCCATTGCCCTTGTAACCTCAATACTTTGCCTAATTGACGCTGCAAACGATGCTGTAGAATATGGTACCACTATACCGCTTGTTCCAAGAATTGAGATGCCTCCAATGATTCCAAGTCTTGGATTGTCTGTCTTGATGGCAAGCTCTCTTCCATTTGGTACAGATATCATCACCTTGATTCCATTTTTTGCAAGAATGTCTTTTGCTATCTCTGAAATGTTTTCTCTGATCATTTTTTTCGGTGTTGGGTTTATGGCAGCAGACCCTATCTCTAGTCCTAGCCCTGGCTTGGTAACCCTGCCAACTCCTTCTCCTCCGTCCATTTCTATCTCCCCAGGTTTTTCAGTTAGTGTAACCTGTGTTATTATCTCTGCCCCGTGAGTTACATCTGGATCATCTCCACCATCTTTTATTACTGTACACGTGGCGTTGCTTTTGTCAAACTTGCAATCTTCAATTTTTATTCGAATCTGTGATTTTTTTGGTAGTGTAACATCAACAAAATCTATTTTATTTTGATTCATGATTGAAAGTAATGCTGCCTTTGCGCCAGCTGTTGCACAGGTTCCTGTAGTAAAACCCATCCTCATCTTTTCATTTGGCTTGTCTTCTTCTGACATGAGATGACTTAGTTTCTTGCGTATTAATCCGTTAAGGTTATTTCAGTATTGTCGATAAAATTATCCAGAGAGCCATTGCTCCTAGTCCACCATACAGTACGATGTGGGTAAGCATTGCGGAACCTTCCTTTTCCTGATTGTGTTCATAATTTTGTTCTGCCTTGGCTCCAAAATCACGTCTAAACTCTGCAAAGTTTGGACCAAAATTAAATTCCTCACTTGGGGCCTTGTCATACTTTTTCCAAAAATCAGAATATTTTGTGGCCACCTCACTTTCTGAAATCTTGTCTTTTTTCTTTTCCTCACTTCTTAGCTGCTGGTATGCCTCTGTTACCTTCTTGAATCGTGCTCCGTCGAGGTCGTCCTTGTTTCTGTCTGGATGATATTTCAGAGAAAGCTGTCTGTATGCATTTTTTATCTCCTTTTGGGATGCTCCTGCTTGGACGCCTAAGATCTGGTGACAGTCTGCCGTGTTCAAGTATGTTGTGATATGGTATAAAGACCAAAATTAACTTTGATAAGCGAGAAATCTCACATGCTTTAGTAGTGGGATGAAAGCGAACTTCAAATCAACAAAAATACTATTATATGAAAAATACATAAAGAACAGAAAACAAAATGAGGAACTACAAATTCAGACTCTATCCAACGGTATCACAAGAAGATGTATTGGTGAACAATATCAATGTGTGCAGGTGGGTTTACAACAAATTCATTGAATATTCAAAGAAAGGAACTGTTTCCCAGTTTGATTTGCAGGACTATCTGATGGAATTGAAACAACAGGAATCTTGGCTATACAATTACAATGCAAAGATGTTACAAATGGTATGTGTACAGATGTCTGGATCTCAAAAAGCATTAAAATCATTGAAAGAAAATGGCAGAAAAACTGGCAGTCTAAGGTTTGCAAGATATGGGGAATATCGAACTTTTATCTACAACCAGTCAGGTTACAAACTAGAAAATGGTAAACTAATACTTTCAAAAATAGGAGATATCAAGATCAAACAACACAGGGAAATTCAAGGTAAAATCAAACAGGTAATAATAACTAAAACCAAGTCAGGCAAGTGGTATTGCTCTGTAACTTGTGAATTAGACAAGACACAGCTTCCAATAATCAATTTCAAAAAGGTGGTTGGAATAGATGTAGGTATCAAGAACTTTACATACGATTCTGATGGATTCGTAGCACCAAACCCACTTAATCTAAAAAAATTATTGAAACCATTGATAAGAGTGCAAAAAAAGATGGCAAGGAGAAAGTATGGATCAAACAACTATCTCAAGGCAAAGAAGTGGTATCAAATAATGCATGAAAGAATAGCAAGCAGGAGAAAAGACTTTCATCATAAACTTTCAACAATATACGCAAGAAAATATGATGTAATAGTTGTTGAAAAACTAAACCTGACTGGCATGGTGAAGAACCATCACCTAGCGAAAAGTATCCTGGATTCTGGATGGAATGATTTCCTACAAAAATTGGAATACAAAACCAAGATGTTGATCAAGGTTGATCCAAGAAATACCTCAGTTGAATGTAGTGAATGCAAAACCAAAGTTCCAAAGACTCTGGCAATCAGGATACATAGTTGTCCTCAGTGTGGGTTGGAAATAGACAGAGATCATAACGCCAGCATAAATATTTTGCATAAAGTAATACCGTCGGAAAGACGGGAATCAACGCCTGTAGAGATCTCAAAGAGGTCAGTGACTCAGGAAGCTCATGTCTTTAGACATAGGCAGTTCACTTTGTCGGCATAACCTGTGTTTTTGTATGAATCCGTCAGTTGTGATATCAGGTGCAAATGGCTTTGTAGGAAGAAACGTGGGCATGTTTCTCTCAAAGAATGGATTTCAAACTATATCTCTTGTGCGCAAGGGCAAGACTGTAAACTTTGGAAAGACAATAACCTCTGAAACACTTTCTGAAACTAGTCTTGTATCAAAGATACAAGATGCTGATACATTCTTGCATTTTATTGGCCAAGGAAGGCAAACTGTAGACTCTGATTATGAAAAAGTCAATGTAGGTCTTACTAGAAATGTTATATCTCTCTGTAAAAAGGCAAAAATAAAAAAAATAATCTACATCAGCGGCTTGGGAGTTGACAAATCTGCAACACTTGGATACTTTATTTCAAAATACAAGGCAGAGCAAGAAATAATCAAATCTGGACTTGATTATACAATTCTTCGAGCATCATACATGATAGGACACGATGATCCTCTCTCAAAAAATCTGCAGCAACAAATGAAAAAAGGGGAAATAATAATTCCTGGCTCTGGCAATTATAGATTCCAGCCAATATTCATAGGCGATGTATCTAGAGTTATAGCAAAGTCTGTGATGGAAAAAAAATTCTCAAGAAAAATAATTGATCTAGTGGGACCACAAATGGTGTCGTACAATGCTTTTGTAAAGAGATTCTCACATGGAAAAACCGGAATGAAAAAAATAGATTTTGAGGATGCATATCATGACGCATTGCATAACAAGGGACCATTTGGTGTAGATGATCTGAGCATAATGGTGGGTGATTACATTGGAAACCACAAAAAACTTGCTAGTCTTGCACAGATGAAATTTAAAAGATATGAGACAGTCTTAGAGTCCAGAGGCTTGTCTTAGTATACTGGCCTTGTCAGTTTTTTCCCAGCTAAATTCTGGCTCGTTTCTTCCAAAGTGCCCATATGCTGCAGTCTTTCTGTATATTGGATTTTTTAGTTTCAGCTGAGAAATTATGGCAGAAGGACGCATGTCAAAGTGTTTTCTTACTATATTTTCAATCTGCTCTTCAGGAATTTTGCCAGTGTCAAATGTATTCACAGTAAGTGATACTGGCTCTGCAACTCCAATTGCATATGCAACCTGGACCTCACACTTGTCTGCAAGGCCTGCTGCAACCACGTTCTTTGCGATATATCTGCACATGTAGCATGCAGACCTATCTACCTTTGATGGATCTTTTCCAGAAAATGCACCGCCTCCATGTCTTCCCATGCCGCCATAAGTGTCCACGATTATTTTTCTTCCAGTCAGGCCTGCATCACCTGGTGGACCGCCTATGACAAATCTGCCGGTTGGGTTTATGTGAATTTTTATCTTGTCATTCCACAACTGTCCACAAACTGGCTTGATCACTTTATTGATTATCTCTTTTCTGATCTGTTCATTTGTAATATCGGGAGAATGCTGGGTTGAAATTACAATTGCATCTATGCGCTTTGGCTTGCCGCCTTCATACTCTACTGTAACCTGAGACTTGCCATCTGGTCTTGCCCATGGCAATTCTTTTTTCTTTCTTGCCTCTGCAAGACGCTTTGTAAGCTTGTGTGCAAGTAAAATTGGCATCGGCATAAGATCTTCTGTCTCATTTGTTGCATATCCAAACATGAGCCCCTGGTCTCCTGCACCCTGGTCTTTGTTATCATTAGCTGTAACTCCCATGGAAATGTCTGGGCTTTGTGCATGAAGTGAAACCAGAACGCTGCAGGACTCTGAATCAAAACCATACTGTGGATCGTCATATCCAATTTCTTTGATTGTCTTTCTAACTACATCCTGTATGTCAAATCTTGCCTTTGATGTAACTTCGCCAGCCACAACAACAACACCAGTTGTTGTCAGTGTCTCAACTGCAACCCTTGAATCTGGATCTTGCTTTAGAAATTCGTCCAAGATTGCATCAGATATCTGGTCACAAATCTTGTCTGGATGACCCTCTGTAACTGATTCTGAAGTAAAAAGATAGCTTCTAGGAGAGGCCATGATATAATTTCCTATAACTCATTTTCTAATTTTATGAAAAGTACGTTGTTTCCTCTGACGATAACTCTGCCGTAATTTGCAACTATTTTACCATTGCTAATCTCTTCGGCATCTGTCATGATTAGATTCATGTATGAATCGACATTGTTCATCTTACCTTTGTATTCGATTTCACTTTTTAGTCGAACGGTAACTTTTTTGTTAATGCCTTTTTGCAATGTTGTTAAAGGTCTTTTTGGAGTTGCTGCTTGTGACAATCACAAATCACTTGTCACCACTGCTTGAAATAGGGAATAAAAGCCTTCCCGATCATCACTTATACTATATCATTTCTGATAATTTCTAGATTAAATTGATTTCCACTGGTCTTCTGGGACTTGATGATCTGTTGGGTGGTGGTATTACATCTGGTACGATAATCGATATTTTTGGACCGGGGGGAAGCGGAAAGACACAGCTTGCGATGCAGATTTCTATGAATTCGTTGCAAGATGGAATTGTACTATACCAAGACACAACTAGATTTCAATCAGAAAGGATGTTGCAGCTAATCAAGCTACGAGGTTTGCAACCATCACTTCTTGACAACATGATTATAGCCAGAATGACAAATACTGCAGAACAACTAGAATATGTCAACAAGATATCTGAATTAAAACCAAAACTTGTTGTAATAGAGAATGTCACAGACCTGTTTTCATTTGAATATTCTCGTGAGACAAGCCTGCTTGAGAAACATGTTAGATTCATGGAATACATGCATGCATTGAGCATGGTATCTATTGGTACAAAGATTCCTGTTGTAGTGACAAATATCGTGCGAAATTCAGATGGTCAGGAAGTTGAAAACCTGTCCAAGTCAATTAGCATGTTTACCCACAAGAAGATCAAACTGGAAAAAGATGGGACAATGTACAAGGCCCGCGTACTGCCTTCGTTTGGAAAAAACAAAGAGATGGGATATACAATAACCGAAGCAGGATTGGTAGAATCACCTTAACCTATTTATCACTCTGATGGTACCAAAATGGCATGGCAGGAATTTTTGACTATATACCAATTATCGCCGCTGTATTATTTGGTATTGGTTTAGTTGGTGTAATGGTATACGAACGATCTAGAACAAGACAAAGCACAGAACCCGAATCAACTGCTTGAGTTAGAAGAAAAGTTTCGTAATCTTGGTTTTGCGCACCTAACTGAGATACAACAAAAAGCTGTTCCTGTAATATTTCAAAAAATTGATTCCTTGGTGGTGGCACCCACAGGATCTGGAAAGACAGAGACTGCGGTAATTCCAATATTTTCAAGAGTTGCGCACTCCAAAAAGCAGGACAAGATAAAAGTATTATACATCACTCCACTTCGTGCGCTAAATCGAGATGTCTTTAAGAGAATTATAAAATATGCTGAAGGTGAAGGCCTCAGAATTGAGGTACGGCATGGAGATACATCGCAGTCAATGAGACGCAAGATAAACCTGGCACCTCCTGACATCTTGATTACCACACCTGAAACTTTGATCATATTGCTTTCACAACCTGTAATGCTAAAGGCACTTGACGAAATAGAATGGATGGTAATAGATGAGGTGCATGAACTGTTGGGTAATGAGAGGGGAGCCCAGCTCTCGCTTAGCCTTGAAAGACTCCAGGCAAACACGAAATATCCAATAACCAGAGTAGGGCTGTCTGCAACGGTAGGAAACACTGCAGAGGCCGCCAAGTTTGTAGTTGGGACAAAAAGAAAATGCAAAATAATTGAGGATCATTCCATTCGAAAATATGATGTCGAGGTAAAGTACATAGAAGGTACGATAACCGATGTGGTGGACCATGTTATTGAATATGTGACAAAAAACTATCCATCCTCTCCTGTTTTGCTATTTACAAATACAAGAGGAGAATCAGAGTATATTGCGTCTGTACTAAAGGAGCGTTCAAGCATTGCAATAGAATTGCACCATGGATCTCTTTCTCAGCAGGTAAGAGAAGAGACAGAAGACACGCTACGGGCTGGCAAGGCAGGAATAGTTGTCTGCACTTCATCACTTGAGCTTGGACTTGACATTGGATCTGTTGAACTTGTAATTCATTATGGCTCGCCAAGACAAGTCTCAAAGCTTATGCAAAGAATTGGGCGAAGCAGACACACAAGAGGATCTTCTGCAAAGGGACTGATTGTAACAAACAACCCTGATGATGAGATTGAGGCGCTTGCAATATTGGAGCGTGTCAAGGAAAAATCAATCGAGGATCAGATAATTCATGACGGTGCACTAGATGTTCTTGCACACCATCTTGTCGGGATGACAATGCAGTTTGGTACTGTATCACTTGACTTGGCACTAGGTATGATACAACAGGCCTACTCGTTTAGAAACGTTACCGTAACAGAACTAATCGAGGTGCTTGAGGTATTGCAGAATGGAAACATCATATTCTTTGACAAGGAAGAGATGACCTTTACAAAAAGGGGGCGCTCGTTTAGGTATCACTTTGAGAATTTATCCACAATTCCAGACATTTTAAAATTCAAGGTATTTGACACTGCATCCAAAAAAATAATCGGCAGCCTTGACCAGAGGTTTGTAGGGGATAATGGAGAGCAAGGAAGTGTGTTTGTACTACGAGGGATGCAGTGGAGGATACTAAATGTCGATGACAGCTCCCTTAAGGTAAATGTAGAGCCGATATCATCTGCTGGGATAAACGTGCCATACTGGGAAGGTGAGAACATTCCAGTTGATTATATTACTGCAAGAAAAGTTGGCATGGTCAGAACAAAAACAATCGTGACACCTTTTACAAATAAAGTAATTGACAATCTCAAGCTTGGAGTAATTCCTGACGAAAAAAACATTGTAGTAGAATCGCAACGAGTGAGAAATACCCTAGTGATACATTCTTGCTTTGGGACAAGAATCAACTCTACTCTTGCAATGCTATTGTCTGCAATGATATCTGCAAAGAGTGGTCATCTTGTTGATTCACGATCTGATGCGTATAGGATAATGTTATCATCAAATGGAAGGATACTGGAACAGTCTGTGCGCGATGTCATTGCAGATGAATATGATCTGCAAGATATAGTACAGGCATCACTTGCTGGAACGCATAACGTAAACTGGAGAACATGGTGTGTTGCAAAAAAGTTTGGAATCGTAGGAAGAGAGGCGGTATATGACAGAAAATCTGCAAGATTCTTGTATGAAAGATATTCAAAGACCGCACTTGCAAAAGAAGCACTGCGGGAACTGTTCCATGACAAGTATGACTTGCAAAATACCTCGCAACTATTACAAAAAATAAAATCAAATGAAATAAAAATAACTTGGGTTGAAGTTGATGGTTTTTCAAAACTTGTAGAACCCATACTGGACCATACCACAAAATACTATGCGTCTCCTGCAAATATGGACAAGGGAATACTTGATTTAGTAAAATCTAGATTGTTAAAGACACGTCATAGGCTGGTATGTGTAAGGTGTGGCAAGTGGGAAAAAGTAATAGAGACAGGTCAGATAAGCGAGATTCCGTTATGTCCTTATTGCAAGTCACGACAGATATCTGCGACATTTTACTCTGACTATGACTTGCCAAAAATAGTTCAAAAGAAAATTGCGGGCAAAAAGATTACTGCTGAAGAGAGCCACAAGTTTGCCAGAGCCTGGAAGGTGTCATCACTTCTTGCAAACTTTGGCAAGACTGCACTTGTTGTAATGTCAGGATATGGAGTGGGTGCTGATACTGCTGCAAGGATATTGCGAAACATGGTGGGCGAAGAAGAGATCTACAAGCAAATTTACGAAGCAGAAAGACAATATGTTACAACCAGGGGATTTTGGGACTAGTTCTTGCGTGTGATTACAGAATATGCCGTAAGGAACAATTCTGTTCTATTTTCTAGGCCTGCCTTTGCATTTACTGCAGTGACTGTGATTATCTCTCCTTGGGTGAACTGTTCCAATAATCTTGCCTGTGATCTCCAGCCCTTGAGCCAGATCTGTCCGGTATCATCTTCTACAAATGTCTCAGAAAGCAATACTGTCTCGCCAGTCTTTGTCTGGATCTCGCGTTTTTCTGGAGACTTTAGAATAATTGCCTCTACACAATAAAGTGTCTCTGCTGGTTTTATTTCCTTTATTTTTGTTCTAATCTCTGGTAACGTTGGGATACCTTGATCATCTATTTTTCTTACAAAAGAGTCGCCCTCTAGCATGATTGATTTTCCGTACACCTTTGATGGCATGCATTCGATTACATCTCCCATGACAAGATCCTTTGTCACAAGTGCGGTATCTGTAATGGATACAAGCTTCTTGTCCTGTGTTGTGCCAAGAATCAATGTGTTTCCAGAATCGCTTTTTGTCATGGATAAAATCCTGATTGTAATCGGCTGGATCTCTGTTGCGCCCTCTATCTCTAGTACGGTTCCTTCATCACCGTGGAGCTCAAGTCCCATCTGGCCCACCTTTGTCTTGACTCCGATCAATCTTGTCTTTGCACCTGATGTCACAACCTTTGGTATTGTACTTTCATCTTTATTCCACAAGACTACACGTACGATGGTTCCGTCCTTTCCCTTGAGTCTTAATTGTAATGATTTTCCTGGTTCTCCCTTGAAGTTTGTAAATTCTGATGTCCTAAGGTTTCCATCCAAAATTCCTGTAACTACTAGATTCTGCTGGTTCTCTTTTACATTGCTTACATCATCTGTTATTGCATCCAAAGATGGTATGGTACTAGTGGTACCGTTTGGTTCTATGTTGGAACCCGAACCTACATTGATTATTGGATTTCCTTTCATGTCTGATTTTACATATGCCTTGATTATCTTGACTAAATCTCCCGGTTTGAGGTTCTCAATTCCTGGCAAGTTTGCTTTTTCATCCCATAACTTTACCTGTGCTCTTGAGTCACCGTCATAAACTGTCATGGTACGTAACAAGAACTGGGAGCCGTCCTTGCGTGAAAATTGTTTTACTGGATAAACGTTCATCACTCTGGTTGCAAGGGTTATCTCCTTTGCACCGACATAGAGGTCTTTTAGGCCCATCTCTACCTTTAGGGGCTCGTTTAATGATACCCCCAAGTCTGATGCTATGAGAAACAGTGCACCTTGGTCTGTCAGATACCCTGCACCGATCTTTTCTTTCTTTCTTTGTATCATTTCATTGATCTGCTCTTTTGAGAGATCGGGCTTTTGTTCTAATAATTTGCTTAATAATGAATCAAATTCTGACAATGGAAACCTGATGGAAAGTGTATGATATAAAAATTGTTTTAGTAAGCGATCTTTTTTTGATGCATGTTTATGAAACCACAAAATTTCAGTAGATAGATTAGTGAGGGAAAAAGATTGTATGTATTGTATACCATAGAGGTAAATTCGCTTTCAAAATCATATGGTAATTTTACTGCAGTAGATGGCATTGATCTCAAGGTGGAACGGGGAAAGATCTTTGGATTTTTGGGACCAAATGGTGCAGGCAAGACCACTACCATGAAGATGCTTACTACGTTGATTCCTCCAAGCGGGGGCAAGATGAGCATTTTGGGAATTGATGGTATCAAGTCTCCACTTGAGATACGAAAAAAGATTGGAGTAGTATTGCAGCAGCCAAGCTACGAGCCCACGCTAAGTGTTGAAAAGTCCCTTGAAAAATATGGTATGATGTGGAATGTTGAAAAAAAGATACGAAAGGACAGGGCAGAAGAACTTCTCACTGCCTTTGATCTTGTGGATATCAGGAAAAAGAAAAATGATGACCTATCCATTGGACAAAGACGAAGGGTGCAGGTTGCGCGTGAATTTATGCATGACATGGAGTTGTTGTTTTTAGACGAGCCAACAGTTGGCCTTGACCCGTCTGCAAGAAGGGGTCTGCTTGATTACATCAAAGGAAAGGTAAAAGATGGACTAACGATATTTTTTACTACACATATCTTAGAAGAAGCGGAATATCTCTGCGACGATATTGCCATAATAAACAAAGGAAAGATAATTGCAGTTGATACTCCAGCGGATTTAAAAAACAAGTTTGGGCGGGAAAAGACCATCAAGATTCACATATCAGAGCAAAAAAACGTGGAATCTTTGTTGTCTGGCATACAAGACTGTACCATCGAATACGATTCTGGTGTTGTGATTACAGTACGCTCTAGTCAGTCAGAACAGGTTTTGCAGGATATTTTAAAGATACTTGCATCAAATGATATCCCAGTAGAGGACCTAAGTGTTGTTCCAACAAGTCTTGAAGAGATATTTCTTTCAGTGGTGAAAAACTCTGCATGAAATAATCCGACTGGTAAACCGTAACCTTACGATTTCACTTAACATGGGATTTGTGATATGGCAGATTATCTTTCCGTTAATTTACATCTTTGTTGCAGGCTTTGCGTATACTGCACTAATACACCAGGTGCCGTTTGGAAACAAGACACTTGACTATCCTGCCTTTATTGCAACAGGGATGATTGGGTTCAATATAATGAACAGCACTCTGATTTCTGGAATAATAATCTGGAACGACAGAAGGCATGGAATGTTTGAGCAGATCTTGGTTGGGCCGTTTACTCGTGCACAGTATATTCTATCAAATGTGTATACCATTGGAATAATTGGCCTAGTCAGTGCTGCAATGATTACTGCAGTGGGATATCCATTGTTCTTCAAGCAAGTCGAGTTTAACATATTAACTGTACCACTAGTTGTGTTTGCATCAATTACAGGTTCTATCTTGTTTGGCTCTATTGCGTCAATCATATCTACTAGATTGAAATCAAGTGAGGGGTTTAACGTTGTAATCAATACTGTATTTTTGTTCTTTGCATTTGTGAGTACTGCATTTTATCCAGCACAAGGAGCTCCGCCGATTTTGTCTACAGCATTTTATTTCAACCCGTTGACGTATCTTGTAGATATTGTACGCGCTGGAATATTTGGATACTTTAATGAATTGGTTGCAACTGAGATGACAGTTTTAGGTATTGGTGCTGTGGTGTTGTTTTTGGTTGCAACTAAGTTACTGTCAAAACT
>Ga0206954_1043_pt1 | contig 36747 bp, 27 predicted proteins | sample Alteio_BWOrgHeat_37_FD_153250 | JGI IMG/M metagenome (GOLD analysis project Ga0206954, IMG submission 153250) | Enriched cells from forest soil in Barre Woods Harvard Forest LTER site, Petersham, Massachusetts, United States -... | ecosystem: Environmental > Terrestrial > Soil > Temperate forest >...
CTACCCGGGTGGAATCCTGGGCGAAGGATGGCACGGAAAAAACCACCAAAAAAAGGCTGAAAACTAATGCCAATAAGGATTTCACGCTGCTAGACACCATACCGGTTCCGGAATTTTCGGCAAAGATAAGGGTACGGGGTGTAAAATCAGTAACGACCGGAGGTTTTTTAGGCCCTGGAAGGGGTTGTTTTTCTGCGCCTACGCCGTCTTTGGCGTGCGGGGAGCGCGGATGCCGCTTTCGAACTGCATCTGGTGGAGTTTCGCATAGAATCCACCCAGCGCAAGCAGCTCCTCATGGGTACCGGTTTCCCTGATCTCGCCCTTGTCGAGCACGATGATCCGGGAGGCTTTGCGGATGGTGGACAGCCGGTGCGCGATCACGATCGACGTTCTGCCGGCGATCAGCGTGTCGATGGCATGCTGGATCAGGTGCTCGCTGCCGGTATCGATCGAGGAAGTAGCCTCATCGAGTATCAGTATCGACGGGTCATACAGAAGGGCGCGGATAAAGGAGATCAGCTGACGCTGGCCCAGGCTGAGCGTCTGTCCCCGTTCCATCACATGGTAATCGTAGCCTCCCGGCAGCTCCAGGATAAAATCGTGCATACCGATCAGTTGTGCGGCCTGTTCTACCTGTTCCTGCGAAATAGCGGGGTTGCGCAGCGTGATATTGTCCAGGATGGACCCCGAGAACAGGAATACGTCCTGCAATACCACCCCGATCGCCTTGCGCAATTGCTCCGGCGGGTAATCTGTAATATTTATGCCATCTACCCTGATCTCGCCTTTCTGTATCGGGTACAGCCGGTTCAGCAGGCTGATGATCGAGGTTTTGCCGCTGCCCGTATGCCCCACCAGCGCGATGGTTTCGCCGGGTTCGGCCGTAAAACTGATGTCCTTCAATACATACTGCTCACCGATATAGGCGAACCACACATGATCGAAAGCGATTTTCCCGCGGATCACTGCAGGAACTCCCGGTCGTCCCGTTTCCCCCGGCAGCGTATCCTCGTTGTCGAGCACCCTGAACACCCTGTCTGCCGCCACCATACCCATCTGCAATACATTGAATTTATCTGCAATCACCCTCAGGGGCCGGAATATCTGGTTCAGGTAAATGATAAAGGCGACGATCTTTCCCGAATAGTTGAATCCACCATTGCCATGGTACACCGCCAGGTTGGCCACCCACCACACGATCAGGGAAGTACTGATGGCCAGTACGATCTCCACTACCGGGAAGAAAACGCTGTACGCAAAAATGGCCCTGATATTCGCATTGCGATGCTCGGTATTGATCTTTTTGAACTTGCCGAATTCCTTGTCCTCCACCGCGAAGGCCTGTACCACCTGCATCCCGGTAATATGCTCCTGCACAAATGCATTGAGCGCCGCTACGGCATTGCGCACGCGGATAAAGCTCCTGTTCACGCTTTCCTTGAAATAATAGGTAGCGATGATCAGTATCGGAAAGGGAACCAGGCAGATCCAGGTCAGCCGCCAGTCGATCCAGAACATCGTTGCCAGCGTAAACACGATCGTGAGCAGGTCGGCCACGATGGGGATCAGCCCGTCGCTGAAGATATCGTTGATGCTTTCTATGTCGTTGATCGTACGGGTGGTGAGGGTGCCGATCGGCGTTTTATCGAATTGCGACAGGTTCAGGCTGATGATCTTTTTATAGACGTTTACCCGCAGGTCTTTTACTACGTTCTGCCCCAGCCAGGACGTGATGAACGTAAACGTGAAGCGTATCGCCGTTTCAATAAAAATAAAAACGATCTGGAAGATGGTGACCGAAATGATAAAGTGCTCCACGGAATTGAAACGGGTATGCAGGAACAATGCATCCAGCCACCCTGGCATGGTTACTGCCTTGCCGGTGGCCTTGTCTACCGTTAACTGGATCAGGTAGGGCCGGATGGGTGCAAATACCGCCATCACAATGGCCAGGAACAGGCTCGTATAAAAAAAACCGCGGTAGGGCCGCACAAATCCGAACACCCTTCGCAGCAGGGAAAAATCGAAGATATTTTTTTTCTTGACAGACGCACTCATACGGGCAGCGAAGATAATGCATTGGCTTTTCGTTGACAGACCCTCTGCGAACTGTTTTGTATATTCGTATACAGTATGACAGATGAGCAAGCCGCCATTTTAGATGCCCCATTGCCGAAATATGACCTCAACGAAGAACAGGAAAAAAAAGAGATCCTCCGGCAGTACCGGGCATTATTAAGAAGCCTTCGTCCCAAACTGAAAAAGGGTGATAAGGAACTGGTACGCCATGCCTTTGAAATGGCCGCCGAAGCCCACAAGACGATGCGCCGCAAAAGTGGTGAGCCTTATATCCTTCACCCGCTCGCCATTGCCATGATCTGCGTGGAAGAGATTGGTCTTGGCGTTCGCAGCACCATCTGTGCGCTGCTCCATGACACCGTGGAAGATACCGACATCACGCTCGAAGATGTGGAGCGGGAGTTTGGCACCGAGATCGCCCGCATTGTCGACGGTCTTACCAAGATCGCGAACGTGATAGACACCAACACTTCGCAGCAGGCCGAGAACTTCAAGAAAATACTCCTCACCCTTACGGATGACCCGCGCGTGATCCTGATCAAGCTGGCCGACCGCCTGCACAATATGCGCACGCTCGATTTCATGAAGCGGGAGAAACAGCTCAAAATCTCTTCCGAAACCGTTTGGGTGTACGCGCCCCTGGCACACCGCATGGGCCTGTACAATATCAAAACGGAACTCGAGGACCTCTCCATGAAATACCTGGAACCCGAGGCCTATCGCGATATCGCCAAAAGACTGGCCGAGACCAAACGGGAAAGAACACGCTACATCAATGAATTCATCAAGCCGCTGCGCGAAAAGCTGCAGGCTGGCGGCTTCGATTTCGATATCTATGGCCGACCCAAAAGCATCCATTCGATCTGGAGCAAGATCAAAAAGAAAGGGGTCGCCTTCGATGAAGTATATGACCTGTTCGCGATCCGAGTGATCCTCAATTCATCCCCCGAAAAAGAAAAAGAGGACTGCTGGAAAGTGTACTCGATGATCACAGACGCCTACACCCCGTCTCCCGAACGGCTGCGCGACTGGCTCAGCAATCCCAAAAGCAACGGCTATGAAGCGCTGCACACTACGGTGATGGGCCCCTATGGCAAATGGGTGGAAGTGCAGATCCGCACCAAGCGCATGAACGAGATCGCCGAGAAAGGACTGGCCGCTCACTATAAATACAAGGAAGGGAGCAATGACGAGGACCGGTTTGACAAATGGTTCGGGCAGATCCGCGAGGTATTGTCGGCACAGGATACAGACAGCGTGGATTTCCTGCAGGATTTCAAAACCTCGTTCCTCTCCGAGGAGATATACGTGTATACACCAAAAGGTGAAGTAAAAATGCTTCCGACCGGCAGCACGGCACTGGACTTTGCCTTCGCCATCCACTCGGCCATTGGTTGCCATTGCATTGGCGCCAAGGTGCACCACAAACTGGTACCGATCAGCCATAAGCTGCGCAGCGGCGACCAGGTGGAAATCATTACCAGCAATAAACAGAAACCGGGAGAAGACTGGCTGGGCATCGTAGTAACGGCCAAGGCAAAAAGCAAGATCAAGGATGCGCTGCGCGAAGAAAAACGCAAGGTCGCCGATGATGGAAAATATATACTGCAGCGCAAGTTCGATGGGATCGGCGCCACATATACACCGGGCAACATTGATGAACTGGCCCATTTCTATAAACTTTCATCGCAGCTCGACCTGCTGTACAAGATCGCCACCAAAAGCATAGACCTCAGGGAACTCAAGGATTTTCATGTGCTCGGTGGCAGGCTGGAAGCACCCAAGCCAAAGTTGGTGGTGGCAGAGCCGGTACACGACCATACCCAGCCAAAGGCATACAATAAAAAGGATTCGGAGCTGATCATTTTCGGCGAAAGCAGCGACAAGATCATGTACACGCTTGCTAAATGCTGCAACCCCATCCCGGGGGATGATGTATTCGGTTTTGTCAGCACGGGCAAGGGTCTGATCATCCATCGTACCAACTGCCCGAATGCCACCCGGCTGATGTCCAATTACGGGCATCGCGTGGTGAAGACCAAATGGGCCAAGAACAAGGAAATATCCTTCCTCACGGGCCTCAAGATCGTGGGTATGGACGATGTGGGCGTGATCAATAAGATCACGAACGTGATCAGCGGGGAACTGAAGGTGAACATTGCCGCACTCACCATCGAGTCCAGGGAGGGGCTTTTCCAGGGAACGGTGAAAGTATTCGTTCACGACAAGGAAGAGCTAGAGGAACTGGTAGAACGACTGAAGGAGCTGAACGGTATACAGACGGTGGATCGTTTCGATACCGAAGACACCCAGTAAAGGCGCATGGTACATTTTATGCGGGTAGCATTCAATCGCCGTACATTTGCTGCATATCAATCTTTTTTTATGGTGGATGTTATTCTTGGCCTGCAATGGGGCGATGAAGGAAAGGGAAAGATCGTGGACTATTTCGCGCCCAGCTACGATATTATTGCAAGGTTCCAGGGAGGGCCGAATGCGGGCCATACCCTGTACGTGGAAGGGAAAAAAATGGTACTGCACCAGATCCCTTCCGGCATCTTTCACCAGAACACGCTCAACCTGATCGGCAATGGCGTAGTACTCGATCCTATAACGCTGAAACGGGAATGTGATGCCGTGGCCGCCTTCGGGATAGACGTAAAAAAGAACCTGTTCATTTCCGAACGCACCAATATCATTGTTCCTACGCACCGTGCGCTCGACAAGGCCAGCGAGATGCAGAAGGGCGACAGCAAGATCGGCTCTACGCTCAAGGGCATCGGCCCGGCATATATGGACAAAACCGGCCGCAACGCGGTGCGCGTGGGCGATCTGCTCGACAAGCATTTCACCACACAGTACATCAAGCTGCGGATGAAGCACCAGAAGCTGCTCGATAATTTCCATTTCATCGAAGACATCAGTGCCTGGGAAGAAGAATTTTTCGAAGCGCTCGATTTTCTGCGCACCCTTAATATCGTCAATGGCGAATATTTCATCAATGAACAGATCCGGCAGGGAAAAAAGGTGCTGGCCGAAGGTGCACAGGGCAGTATGCTGGACATTGATTTCGGCACTTTCCCCTTCGTGACCTCCTCCAATACGATCTCGGCAGGCGTCTGCACCGGTCTGGGGGTATCGCCCAAACAGATCCGCGAAGTACTGGGCGTTACCAAAGCGTATTGCACCCGCGTTGGCAGCGGCCCCTTCCCGACAGAACTGAATGATGCCACCGGCGAGGAACTCCGCAAAACAGGCAGTGAATTCGGCGCCACTACCCCCGGATGCTCGGTGCGGAGTTTCTTATAGTCGAAATTGGGTACGGTCATATACTTGACTGACCATTTCCGGGCAACGAGGTCCGTATCATGGAAGCGAAAGGGGCAGAAGTAGACAAGTTCGTATGCGGTAGTATCCCTGGCATGAAATGCAATTCCGACAAAGCTTTTGAGCAGGACATTTCGTCCGCGGAGATCAACATCAATGGTTCCCTCTTTAAAATTGACGTCCTTCAGCCAGAGGATCCCTTTTTCGGAGATGGCGGAATTGGAAGGGTTTGAGAAAGTCATCACCTCCTGGTCAGGGAAGGTCAGTTCCAGTTTTTTTGAATGGAGCATTTTCGGGAGGTTATACGAGGTGACTTTCTGGCAGTACGAAGCGGCAGAGCTCATGACTAAGCAAAGAAGCAATATGATCCTGTTTTGCATGTTGAAGAGTTTAATCAAACCTATTGAAAACAGGTATGGGCGCCTGTTCAAATGAATGTCAAGTTCTATTCAAGTTTGCAAAATCCAGTCAAATTGACCACTTCATTCCGGCGCAAACTGACCACCCTTTTTACTGGCAAAGAATTGCGTGAAGGATTACTCTTGGGAGATTCGATTGCAGCATAGATCAACTACAGACAATTCTCGATTGAATTACTTTCTGCAGCTTCTTACTACAGCTTAACTATCAATTCTTTTTGTAAAGGCGCGGTAGCAATTGAATCGCCGCGGCGATTCAATTTTGAGATGGGTTAAACACCCTGTCAATTTCAGCCGGACTAATATGATCAGTTTCAATCGGACAACACTGTTCAGCTCAAACCGGAATCAACTGATCAATTCGATCGGATTTTGCAACTATATCGAGACTAACATCTGTAAAGGTTACTTATTAGTGTCAGTGAACAAGAAATGCGGTTGATGAAACGAAGAATAAAAACGTCAAGGAAAATAATTTTGATAAATCGTGCGAGCAGATGAGTATCGAATAGAAAAGATAAAACCCACGACCAGCGTGGGTTTTATCTTGAAAGTGGTGTGGGGCGGGATCGAACCGCCGACACAAGGATTTTCAGTCCTTGCAAATATGGTTTTATATGGCCCCATGTGTCCTGAAACTATTGCTATCATTGAGTTTAGCGCACATATCTGTTTGGATGGAATCATAGAAAATCGCCTTTTGTTGTAGTATTGTTGTAGTAAAAAAGTACCTTTATGGCAGTGAATCAATGCTTCTGTCATGGCTGCTGTCAAAATCGTACTCCGCAAGGAAATAAAAAAGGATGGAACATCTCCGCTGGCTATCCGATTGACTAAGGATCGGAAATCTTCATACATATATCTTGGATATAGTATTCCCCAAAAAGACTGGAATGCAGACCGGCAGCAGGTAAAGAAATCATATCCCAATTCTGTTCGGCTAAATAATTACCTAATAAAGAGGCTTGCAGACGCAACAAGCGACACTCTTGAGGTCGAGACAAACAAAAAGGGGGCAAGCGTAACCTCGCTTCGTAGGAAAATAAAACCCACGGGTGGCAGCGATTTCTTTGGACAATCATCCGTATATCTTGATCGTTTACGTACTACCGGTAGATACAACCAATATACGGCAGATAAGCCACGGGTAGGACACTTTCGGGAGTTTCTTAAGGGACAAAACATGGCCTTTTCAGATATTACGCCTGCTCTCCTGGAACGGTTCAAGGTATATCTGGCCCATCGGGATAACCCGTTGAGTGAGCGGTCTATCATGAATCACCTTGTCGTGATCCGTTCAATATTCAGCCAGGCGATCAAAGAAGGTCTGACGGACAAGCGTTTCTATCCTTTTGGAGCGGATAAGATACGGATCAAGTTCCCTGAGTCTAACAAGATCGGGTTGTCCGTGGAAGAAGTGAGAGCACTTGAAAAGGTGAAACTGCCGGCCGGATCGTTTCAAAGGCATGCTTGCAACCTATGGCTAATTTCTTTCTATGCTGCCGGCATGCGTGCATCGGACGTGTTACGCTTACGGTGGTCTGACATCCAGGATGATCGCTTGCACTATATTATGGGAAAGAATGCCAAAGGAGGTTCTTTAAAGTTGGCTGAAAAGGCCGTAGCAATTCTGGAGCAGTATAAGGCAAGTAAGGCAAAGCGCGATGATCTCATATTTCCTGATCTGAAGGTAATCGAGGATATGCAAGACAAGTTTTTGGTTCAGCGGAAAATTGCGTTTACTGTGAGTAGGATTGATAAGTTTCTTCGTACTTATGTGGCGCCGGAAGCTAAAATTGAGAAGAAGCTTACTATGCACATCGCTCGGCATACGTTCGGCAACATCTCCGGTGATCGTATTCCGGTGCAGATGCTACAGAAATTGTACAGACATTCTTCAATTACGACTACTATCGGCTACCAAGCTAGCTTTATTCATAAGGATGCGGATGAAGCATTGGAAGCGGTAATCGGCTTATAGTTATAGCAGTGTAGCAGATTAAAACGAAGTGGCCGTTAATGCTGCTTCATCAAAAGCAATGTAACTAAGTTGGATAGTTATAATTGCTTTAAGAGCGTTAATAAAATCCATATCTCTTTGCAGTGGCAGATTCGGCCCAACAATAATTATTCTTTTTTCTTTTTTTGATCCGTCTTTAAAGGCATAATCAAGTAGTTGGCCGATGCCTTCCCGAATACACATGTAAACATTTTCAAACGGTTTAATCTCATATATAAAAATCTCTGTACTATTTTCCCTTTTTGCATCAATTCTTTTCCGTTCTCCAGAAATGATCTCATCTTTATAGGTATTTCTTAAATACGCGATAAATCTATTTTGAATTCGGTTGTGTATTAATTTCACTTTCACAGATGCTGTCGGACTTCGTTCGAATCCATCCTCCGACTTCTCATTATATCCTCCTGCTTCATCTTCATCATTTTCATTACCTTGGTTCTCAACGTCCTCAAGTTCTACCTCTTCATCACTCGACGTATCAATATACCAACCAAAAATTTTGTCAAACCGCTCCCTGTCCTTTGTTGCAGTCAACTGATGTATGGTTTCGGCATAAGTGAGTCCAAGTCTTTTGTGGAAGTTGGCATCTAAAAAATCAACATGAATACAATGTCCTAAATCGTCGTAGTCATTTTCATAGACACTACCATTCCTTTTTACCACTTCTGCGTAGGCAATAATTTCAAGATTGTTATACGCGCCTTGTGATTTAACCGCAATTATATCTCCTTCTTTAACTTGTGACAAAAGGCGAAAATATCTACGAATTTTAGAACTACCTGGTTTAGTTGCTGTCCAATTCTCTTCCACAAATTCATCAACTTCTTTTTTGTCCGCACCCATATATTCCGAGAAATCTAACCAGTCCAAAAAGCCTATCGCAACACATTCTCTTTTTAGAAATTCATCTATTTTAGGAACACTGTCGTTCCCATTTTCATCACTATATTTACTCCCGATTATATAATAATTTCTTTTCTTCTTCTTTTCCGCAAATTGAGTATATACACGAAAAGCAAAATTGCCCATTTCTTCAGTTGCTTCTTTAAATGGCAATATAAAATTTTGCAATTCCGAAATGCGGGTAATCCGGCTAAATTCTCCTCCAAGCCCATTGGCAATTGCAAGCAAGGCTCGTTTGCTATAAATCGGGACTAATTGTTTATTAGAATATAAAAATGCAATTTTCCATTTGCCAATTGAATTAAATTGGATCAAGTCTATCCCTTCGAAATTATGTGCTTCAGATTTAGATATGATGTCAAGGATGCGTCTTCTTACCTCTTCGAATACTTCTTGGCGATCAGTACCAATTCTTCGGTTCCAGGCGTATTCGCCATCTGTTAGATACGTATCATCTTTAAAAACGGGTGGGTCTTTTGGTTTCCACAATTCAAATTTGTGCAACGCAATGCCGCCAATTTGACCAAGAAATTTACTCCCATACTCAAGCCAATAACAAAAAGAGTTGTGATTACTTAAATCTGCGTACTCCTCTATCGTCATTTTCTGTACTTTATCAATGCTCCATACAGCAAGAAATTGGTTTAGAATATTATCGAATTCGGTTGGGTTTAGTTCCATTTTTTTTATTTACGTATTAAATAATTCACCCTATTAAATATAACGCTTATATAGAATAAGTAAAAGAGCCTTTAGTCAAAAAAGTCTTGCCACACACTTGCGGTAACGAAACGCGAGCCTCCAAAGCCGCCGGAGGAGGAACGACAGAGGCGGCTGCGAGCGCCACCGGCTGGTTGGCCAGTAAAGCGCGAAGCATGAGCGCGATGGACAAACAGTGAAGATGCGTGATGTGGCATGCGAAGCATTAGGGTGGGTCTGTGCCAATCACGCATTGGAACGCAGCCGGTGGCAAGCGAAGGCGAGCACAATTATTGGCGGCGGGTGGACGGAAGGGTGTGCCGGAAGTATGACGGCACTGCATTCCTGGACACAAGAGCCGCCCGAACGCAGGCATGAGGAACGCAAGGACTATGACACCCTGCGGGAAGCACCCGAAGGGCAAAAGGGCCATAGTGATCTCCTAAGTTTCCTTAGGTGGTCACTATGGCCCTTTTGGGGTGGCGAAGTCTTTGCTGACGATTGCCGAAGAGAGACCGATGTACCTCTTGCAATTTATTTATAGCAGCAATTTCTACTTTCGTTTCTGAGCTGCAATTCTTGATGCGCAAAATCCAACCAAAGCAATAGCAGTAAGTATACCTGGAATAATCATTGCAAGCATCTCCCAGGCAAAAAAATTACCAGGATCCGGCTTTACTCCCAAACTGGCATATTCAGAAATAAGCCATACAAGTGACAAAACAAAAGCCCGGCAATAACCCAATAAAAGCTAACCATTCGCTTTAATCGTATTGTTGCGCCAATCATCAACGTAAGTAGTTATATAAACAATATGAATCACTACTAATTCAACTAGTTCATTTGTCATTATACTTACTGTTAAATACTTATCGTAATACTGCAATCAAAAGGGTGGTCAGTTTTCGCCGGAATGAAGTGACCAATCGGACTAGCTTGCGTACTATCCGTTACTCGAACGATTACCCGGGAGACCTATATCCCGACAGTTTACTATAGTAATATTAGCAGGCGATGCAGGGCTTTAAGGATGAAGATTTAGAATTATTGATGTGCTGACTTATATAACTCGAAAAAGCCACAATCATCTTTTACTGTAGAAGGGAGTGACACAATAAACAAGTCGATAAATGAATTTACTAGCTTATCCTGATTATAAACATTAATCCTTTCATTGCCATCAAGATTTAAGACAAATTGGAAAGCATCATGCGCTTTATTGCCTGTCCTTGTTTGGTTACCCATCGACTTGATGATTCGAGAAAGGCTGTCTATATGACTTTTAAAAGTGAATACAGTTGTATTCAGTAGCGAGTCATCATTTTTTTTATAATCAAAAATAAAATCTTTTTTTAGGTATGATCTCAAAATACCTTTCCCATTTTTATCAAAATCAATTTGGTAATAGCAGCCAAATGGACTGCTAATAATAAACTTCCCTTTATTAAATTCATTCGCATGCTTTTCTTGATTGGAGCATGATAAAATTGGCATCATCAACAATAACGTAATAGTTAACTTGTTCATAGCTTAATCATTTGGTTGTACCGCTCATATATGCAGCCTCATACGCAACCCTTGGTGGTAATCCATGTTCTTTTCTAATAGAATTTTCTGTTGGATATACATTTCGTTTGGGTGTAGCAGGCGGCGCATTGCCTCCAATTCCATGCGCTTGCAATTCCCCCATCTCCACTATTTCTACTCTCCCTTGACCGTCAGTTCGAAGATAGGTATTAGCACCGTTAATTCTACTGGGCACATCGTATCCGTCCATTGTAATTAAACTATGCGTAAGTTCTTGTGCTAACACTAAGTAAAAAGGTTGGTCTTCAACAACCGTTTTCCCACCTTTTGAAACTTGGGTTTTCATATTTACACCAGCCAGACCTACTTTTACATCCGAGCCCACACCATTTTCTGCATTTGTCTCATTTGTAGGATTTGTACCAGATTGAACTTTATTTTTATAATAGTCTATAGTAGCTGTTAGTTTGTTTTCTATTAATCCTCTTATTAAGTCTGTACCAGATTTTAACTTATTATCTTTTGCATTTACTTTTTTAGCTATATCGACTTGGTGCGTTTTTTCATTATACTTTAATCTATCACCCGTTAATTGCTGAAGAAAGTTAAGGATTCTCGTCCTATCTTCTTTCGACATATTTCCAATTTCAATATCTCTACCATCAGGGTCGATAAATTTAATAGGTTCATTAGCTGTATAACAATAAGGGCTAAAACTTCCATATTTCCCTGCTAATGGATCTATCCCTAACCACCTTCCAATTTGTGGGTCCTGCATCCTCGCTCCATAATCATACAACTCAAATCCACTACCATCACTGAACTCCTGGCTCTGCAGCTCCTTGCCATTGTACTTATACCTGTTGGTCAAACTGCCAGCCGCCTTGCTGCTGATGCCATTCATCGTTAAACCAAAGGGGTAATAGTGGGTTTCTTCCAACAAAGGACCATGAGTGTGGATCAGTTGTAAGTTGTCAAAGAACACAGGCTGATCGCTCTCATTACTACAATACACATAAAGATACCCATTCTTTGAAATATCAACAGTCTTGGAATGGCTCTTAAGGTCATCGTAGGTGCTGCTCACAGCATCAAAACCACTACTGCTGCTCACCAGGTTAAACTGATTATCAAATAACAGCCAATTAATATACGCCCTGGGGACACCGGAGATCGTAGGTATACTATCGGATATCCAGTGAGAGACTTGCGTAGGAATAGTCGAGGAACCTATCAGGTAGCTGGAAGTAATTCCTTTGCCGGAGTTCACAACAGAGCTGGTGCCCGCCAGCGAGGTTAATAGATCATTCACTACAATGGCATATGGATTTGACGGAGTGCTTCCTGTACTATGCCAGAAACTCTTCGCCCATATATTCACCACATCGCCACTCATGACTTTCAATGTTATACCCAGGCCTGTTTTATCACCCCCGGTACCGGACAATTTATACATTTTCGTACTTGTTGAAGCGGTACTGCTGGATGGATCAGGGTTATACGGGGGATTACCGTTATTATTTGGGTATGTCGAAGGAATATATACTGGATTACTGGCAATATTTGCGGGATTGATCGCGTAATAAAGGCTGTCTGTTGCTTCTGTGCCATCTTCCAATGTCACTGCTGGATATGGATCCTGCCTGACTTCATCGGTCAAAACAACACGAACATTTCCTAAATGATCTTTAATAAAATAATCATATACAAAAGCGGTGTCTTTCTTTCGTATCCGTCCTTCTTCCTGGGCAAAGAACTGAAGGCTGTCATTCTGGTACACATAGCCATTAAGATAAGTGGTAGTGGTTGTTTTAACGGGAGAGAAAGTAGAGTCTATTGTTCGTTTTTCCAGTTTGTTGCCTGCGGCATCATAGATATAGGTAATGGTACCTTTTCCGTTAACCCATACCTGGTACGGAAGATTCAAGTGATTATAACTAATCCCTGACGTACCACTATTACCAATGTCTTTATTGAGGTCCTTTTGAAGATTGCCATTGAGGTCATAGGTATAGTCAGTTGCGGAAGATGATTTAGATCCGATGGCATCCATATATCTCTTGGAACTCCTGAAATCTCCCATCTTTGTAGTAGTGTCATTGGCCCCATCGATTACATTAAGTAATTTGTTGGTGTTGGCGGTGTAGTTGTACGAGAGGCTATCGATGGTCGGACTGCTACCCAGCTTCAATCCTTTCTGCCACATAGCTTTGATATTGCCATTCTCGTCATAGGCACTCGCGTAATTGGTTCCATCTCCCATTTTCATACTGAAATCGACCCCGGCATTGTTACCCCACGTGCTGCTGGTGTATTGAGTAAAATCTCCTTTCAAAAGGCGATTAGATGCATCATAGCCAAATCCGTATGCCCGTTGCTCCCCATCTCCCCGACTGCGCCACTGAATTCCCGCAATGTTGCCGTTGTACTGGCTGCCGGTAAACCCCCAATCATAGTTCAATTCCATACCAAACCACCGGGTTCCGGTACCGCGGCTGTAACTTTCATTGATTCCCTGCAACCACCCCCTAATATTATAGGTCTTATCCAGCGTTTCCATTGCAGTGGTATCCGACGAACTTTTTTGTCCTACCTGCTTCTGTAATAACTGCCCCAATTCGTCGTATGTATTGATGGCCAGGTATCGCGTCGTAGCTGCGTCATCATTGATCGTCTTCTTGACATTTAAAAGCCGCCCCTGCGGATCATACAAAAAGTTGGTCTTTGTTTTTAGTGTCAGCGCGGCAGCGGCATTGTGATGTACCACGTAATTCGTAATCGCCCTATTCGTGAAATCGTACCGCGTTGTGATGATATCTGTCCCGCTTTTATAGTTGTCCGTTTGGGTTTGTATGGTTCTGCCTTTATCATCATAAAAATTGGCCGTTTCCATCCAACTTCCTACGGTCAGGTCAGAGGGATTTTCAATCACCCTGACCTTCGATCCGGTCACCATACCACGTGTTAAAAGGCTGGTAGATGACGGCAAGGCTTCAGGGTTCGCGTTGCCCCCGTCATTGAGGCTACTGTTATTGGCCGTTGAGTATGTTTTTGATGTGGAAGTATAATCATCGTAATAGGTGGCGGTTAATGGAATGAAATTGGCGCTGGAAGGGAATGGGTCGTAATTGAGAAGGACGCTTGTAGTACTGACAGTGGCCGCCCCAAGGATGGTTTCGGCTTCAGCACCGGATTCGGTTGTGAACTCCCCCGTAAAGTTTATCTCTGTTACCGCATGATAGGCTGTTTTGCCGCTTTCCCGTGTATCCACATAGAGTTTGTCAGGTGCGGAGAAATTCAATGAAATGGTTGTTGTTGACGCAGCGTCAAAATGATTGTCAAGGAGGTGTTGTAATGAACTGCGATTACCGCTGTAGCTAATCATTCCTGTACTCGCTGTACGGTTTTGATCATCATATACCGTTGCCATCCACTGGTTGGCATTGCGCATGTTAGCATCCTGAGTAAATCCTAACCGATCCCTTCGATCATAGACGTCATATGCCCATCCAGCTCCGGGTACCTTTTTGGCTATCACACGCTGCCGGGCATCATATTCATACCGGAAACATAACTCCTTTATGAGAATGCCGCCGGTATTTGTCAGATCCCAGCTATTGGCTGCGAGCTGGCTCACCGCTTTGGGTGGTATGACAAACCGAAGTAATCCATAATCGTCATAGACATAATAGGTGCAGAGCCATCCTGTGTGCCCTTCAGATGGAGAGGAAGCCACCTGCACTTTCTTTAGTATCACTTTGCCTTCCTTGTCTTTGTATTCCACCACCTGGTTGCCATGTTCGTCCATTGTATGGGTCTCAAAAAGCTGGCCTGCACCGTATGTACTGCTGCTTGTTGGAATATTGGTGAGGCTGTCATTGTTGCTGTATGTCAGCGTATCATTACCGATATTCCATATACGAACGGAATCATAGCTGTCATTCACCAAATATTGCATCCTTATGCTACGACTGGTATCCGACCAGCTATTCCCCGGCGACATAGCTTTGCTCACCCGGTTAAGAGGAGATGGTTCAAAAAGTGATTGGCTGTAATAGACAGATTCTCCGCTATAAAACGAAGACATAAAAGATGCCTGCGACGCAAAGGGATTAAGTTTGAACAGACCGGAAGTAGCAGTATCAGCGTATGGAAGGTACTTGAGCGCTTCCCGGCCGAACTCATCGTAAACCATAGGCGATACCAAATCTTTTAACCCCGGTGTAAACTGTTTGATCACCGTCTGGATAGGCCGCCCAAGGCCATCAAGATATTGAGTAGTTTGCCTTGCCTGCGTAGGGTCGGCACCATCGAATACAACAGCTGAAGTAATAGGAGCAATAGCCTCACGAGTGCGAAGATAATTTATCAATATCCCACTGCTATATGCACCAGGTGCGGTAATCGGAGTCGCGCTTGATGGTGCAGTGCTGCCATTAGGCTTTATTTGTGCAACCGTTTTTGCAACAAGCCCACAAATTAGCAACAAGCTATATGCGACCGGCTTCATGAACGTTGAGCGTTTCATAATTCGCTGTTTAAAATTTTATAGCATCAAAGGCAATCATTCCAAATATGCACCTCCCTTTACTGTGCCTCCTTATACTTATACTCATATCTTTTTAAAATATTCAAGTCCTGATCACGTACCCTCAACAGCCTCCCGAAATTATCATACTCGAAAAAAGTAATTCTGTTATTGGCATCGCACTGGCTAGTAACGCCGATCAGAGGGTCATAGGTATAAGTGATCATCTGCGAGTTCTTTGGATAAAGCCGCAATTCATCAATAACACCAGTGCCACTGATAGTAAGCGTGGTATCACCATGTCGCTCCTGCTGATATAATTTCCAGCCATTCTTCGTTACCAGTAGGGTACCTGCGCCACCCCCGTTGATGCTGGCACTGCCACCATTGTTCTTGAGCCAATAGGTTACAACATAGGCTTTTGAAGTATCCAATGCCGTACGTTGTACATTTCCTGTGGCAAGTGTATACCCTTTATGCCCCGTCACGGAGCCGCTGTCAGGTAGTGCGCCGGAAGAAGCATAATCCCAGTTTCCTTTTCCATCAGCTTCAAAACTTGTGTAGGCAATCGAGGCGAAAGGCGCATTATTAACTTCCGCTATGGGATAGACTGAATTGTAGTCATAAATATAGGAGTGTACTGCATCGTCTTTTTTCGATACTTCGAGAATATTGCCCGCCGCATCATAATTGTGATATTGCAATCGGACATCCGCGGGATTACTTCCAACGGTCGTTTGGACACTTTCGGGATCAAGGATGAGGCTGTCATTGCTCCAAAGTTTATAGTTTGTTTTTACTGATTGCAGAAAGGACGAGTTCTTGTAGTCATTTTTCTGAATAAGAGGGGTTATGATATTACGAACAAGCATCGTATCGTATGGTGATGTCGTTGGAAAACTGGATGGATACTGAAATGATGATTGTAATGTGTCGCCCTTGCTGTTAATCGCGTATTGGTATATTGGTTCCAAGTTTACCGTGTCATATTGGTAATTGGTTGTTTGACGTAGATAGCTTGTGCCATCCAGAGAATAACTGTACTGATCCGTTTGTGTAAGTAGCTCTACTTCCTGCGTTGCAGCGAGCTGGTATACATTAAAAAATAGAGGATATCCGGTAGTACTATAAAAGGGACAGTATGCCCCAATCCAATTGTAATCAAGCCCCTGCGCGCTATTGGGGTAATCCGATAGTTGGACATAGTGCAGGCCCATGTTATGTCGATCTTGGCGAAAAGTAAAATATGTATTGTCTGTTTCGCTTACAGGCATGTAGGAACCCAAATTATTGGCGAAGACAATTTTTTTTGAGAGTTTCGGAATGTAATTACCGCGATCAAATTCGTATGGATCCTGGAAGCGGATTTCGTCGTACGAGGCATATGTTGTGTATGGTGGATGCTCATAGTAATATACCGTTTTCCCTGTATTACCAGACACATTGCCAATGTATTCAGCTACCGTATCATAAAAAACCGGCGGGCAGTTATCTTGCGACAAGGGAAGAAAAGGCGAAGACAGAGTATTCTGCATAAAATATTCGAGTTGGTACATACAGTTTAAATATCCGCCACCACCCCAGAAATTGCGCTGATTGTAGGAAAATAAATCTGAATTAATCGTCCTGATTTCTCCTAAGCTATATTGATATGTTTTATATGACGCGAGAGTAAGAGAATCCGTATAGTTACTAATCTGTTGTATCCGAAATCCGCCCACATTACCAGAGTGCAGGCCGCCTGTACGAAATTCGTATGCATTTTGGGCATAGTTGGGTTCAAAGCTGAAAACAGTTTTGCCTCCGGTGGGGTAGTCAATCTCGCTAATTAATGCGGCGGCAGCATACGTATGATTTGGCGATCGTGGCATGGAATAATAAGACGGAATCGCGATATTTGGCCCGGTGTGCGTGGCATACACAGTATCGGGCACGAATTCTGAGGGAACGAGGGAATTACCACCTACGCCATTTGAGTAACCCCAGAAATCGATAGAGTAAGAACCATATGAATTATACGGGGGCAGCTCATACGACTGATTATATTTAATCTTGTAAGTTTCTACGGTAGCATTGTCCTGGCCATTGAATAATACGCTATCAAGGCGCAACCGGAGGTTCCCCAACCCTGAAGTCCCGAAATACGACTGATTAAATGTAAAAGATTTAATTAAAGAACCGAAAAATCGGCTATATACGGATATCTTTCTCATCCGGAAATTACCTGTGCTAATCGGCATGTCTTGGCGGTCCGATGTGTCCTTAAATGTAACAATTGTACTTGCAGAGATAATACTATCCAATATCCGCTCCGATGTATACAGGCTCCCTGGGGTTATCGATGTACTAAGGTTTACCTCAATATTGTAATCCGCGCCTGCATCAGAAGTTCGCACCTCGCCATATTGTAGAAGCGAAGTGAAGGATGGTGTATAATATTTATTCTCACTGCTTTTATATATAAATCGAATGGTATCGGTTTTATCGGCACTAACGATACTCTGTAGGTCCCAGTTGCTAATGCTTGTCCCAACCTGACCGCCAGCGGGGAGAAGAAACGTATAGGCGATTCCTTTGTCATCTGTGATGATAAATCCAGTTCTTGCACCGGACGGATAATTCGAATTGCCCCCGATGATTTTTTTTACTTTTAGAGGTGCGTACGGAAGCAATATCAGGCTATCAGTGCCGATTTCAAAGCGAAATACCCCGGATTTTCCATTAGGTAACTGATAAAAATACCTATCCGTCTCTTTGTCATAATATTGGTTGTCAAGGTTGAGATAAGATGAAAAGTTCACGAATGAAGATAGGCCAGCGGACTGTGCTCTGGTTCTTTCAGAAGTGAAGGAATCTACAGTCGGAAAAGTTAATGGAATTGGTGCATCCCCCTCTTGATCAAGTGTTGTTGAAGCAATTAGGCCACCTGCATTGAGTACCCATCCTAAACCAATCACAGAAGCCCTATCGTCAACCTTTATTCCTGAGGCGTGATACGAAATGGAGAGGGGCATTTGCAGCTTTCGAGATGTTACCGTATAGAGCGGTATGCTAATGTTTGGCACGCCGGTGCTAAAGTCGATAGGTATTTCACCATAACGCATAAAGTTGGATGCGGCTGGCGACGGTGGAGTAATCTGCGGCAACTGATAACTATTCTGTGCGCTACTGTTACCGAATAGCGATAGAGACACAACTAAAATCGCCGAATGGACATATTTTCTTTGCATATCAATTAGGTTATATTCAAGGTAATCGGATATTATTTTTTTTGTTTCAGCGTCTCTGCGCTTTCCAATTGAGAAATGCGCTTATCCTGCGCAATAATATATAGGGTCAACTCCTCTATTTTTTTTAACAAGATGGCTTCCGCGGCACCAACATCAATTCCTTTCTCTTCCACCTCCTTTGCTGAAGGGACACCGGGAAGGTGTTTATGCTGATCAATAAATTGAACCACTTCCGAAAGAGGCTTTAATTTGAAGGAGGGAGTGAATACATAGTCCGGCCAGCCGGACTGGGTAACGGTGATTTTCTGGCACGTGATGTTGCCTACTGCACGGATATTGCCATTGATGTGCAGTCTTTCCGACGGTGTATTTATGCCAATACCCACGTTGCCCCCTGCCAGAACGGTCATCAATGGCGTGGGTGTCGATTGGCCCGCAAAAACAAAGGCACCGCCGGTCACGTCGGATCTGAGCTGAAAGATCATAGCACCCAGGGTATTGAATGGAAAAGAACCTGAACTAGTCTGGTTTTTATAAATGTAGGCATCCGCACTTCCCGTTACGAAAGCACTGTTGCCATTCCCAAATTGCAACGTGCCGGAAACACCGGTAACATCGTTGAGATTGGCATAAGACCCCACCACCAAATTTGAACCTATCATGCGACCCGCCACCTCCAGCGGAGCATGAGAATCCGTGGTTCCGATGCCCACATTGCCGCTAGCAAGGATTGTCATCAGCGGCACAGGTGTAGATTGGCCTACAAATGCGAAAGCGCCGCCAGTTATGTCCGAACGGATCTGAGAAATTAATGTGCCTACAGGAAGGCTCCCTATAGTAGATTGACTTTTATAGAGATAGCTGTCCGCACTTCCAGTAATAAACGCCGTGTTCCCGTTGCCAAACTGGAGTGTTCCAGCCACACCCGATACATCGTTCAGCGCGTTATAGGGCCCCACTATCAGGCGTGAACCCAGGATACCGCCTACCACTTCCAAAGGAAAATGTGGGCTTGCTGTCCCGATGCCTACACTGCCGCTTGATGGAAACGGGTATGTGTTTTGGGCACTCAGAGTAGCAATAAAAATCAGCGCCGGGGAAATCATCAAGATTATATTTTTCATTTCCTGTTGATTTTCTTTTGAAGATCCTTGACCTGGCCTTCCAGTTTTCGTATATCTTTTTGCTGGTTAATGATATACAAAGTCATCTCTTCCATTTTTTTCAGTAGCAGAGCCTCTGTAGCACCAACATCAACTCCTTTCTCTTCCACTTCTTTTGCTGAAGGCACACCCGGCAAATGTTTATGCTGTTCGATGAACTTCGCCACTTCCGAAAGCGGCTTTAATTTGAAAGCACTAGTAAATACGTAGTCGGGCCAACCGGATTGAGTAACGATCATTTTTTGAGAACGGATATTTCCATTGACGGAAAGCTTTTCGGATGGGGTAGTGGTACCGATTCCGACATTACCATTCGAAGAAACCCTCATTCGCTCGCCGAATGAATTTGATGGATTTAGCGTCTCAAAAATAATATTTCCCGATCCCCATGAATCTGTATTGAGCGTGTTTCGTATACCTGCCTTATTTCCACCACTGCTTGCAAACCTGACAGCACTCTCATCACCATAGCCGCCGTTACTGTTATCCAGGATAATCTGAGGGCCAATACCCGTTGCGTTTGCCTTTACCAAATGCAATAAGGCAGACGGGCTTGCTGTTCCGATTCCAACGTCGCCAGTATGCGTAATGGTTGCCCCGAGTGCATTGTTTGTAATAAAATACAAGTCCGAATTAGACGTGGTTCCGAAGTATGCCGCGTTCGTTCCATACACCGTTCTTAATTCAGCACTGATTCCCGATACGGCAGACCGAAACACAGAGCGCGTCGTGTACAAAGTGCCACCGCCGTTAGTTGCATTGATCGTTACATCGCTGCCGGCAACTGTCTTTGTAACATCCAGGTCATACGCGGGACTAATGATCCCAATGCCGACATTTCCACTTGAAGGGAAAATGTTTTGACCAGTCAAAGCAGTGGGTATTATCAAAAACAACCAAATTGATTTTTTCATAGTTTGCTTATTTGCTTTTCCAGTTTAATTATTTTCTTCTGCAAGAGTTGATTATCTTTCTTCATTTCGATCATATATAAAGTCATCTCTTCCATTTTTTTTAGCAATATGGCTTCCGTAGCACCTACATCTACACCTTTTTCTTCCACTTCTTTTGCCGAAGGAACTCCGGGTAAATGCTGGTGCTGGTTTATAAATTGCGCCACTTCTGAAAGTGGTTTTAATTTGAAGGAGGGAGTGAATACATAATCCGGCCAGCCTGATTGGGTGACAATCACTTTTTGGGAGCGAATGTTGCCATTAACGGAAAGTTTTTCGGAGGGGGTAGTTGTTCCGATACCAACATTACCTGTAGTACCGGCAACAGTCAGCGCTGTCACATCGGTATTTATTTGCAAGCTTTGTCCACTGCCACGAGATGCCCAAACACCGCCAGTGGTGGTGTAGCCAATGAATGATCCTTTACTTGTACTGTTGTTTGCGAAATCAGCAAGGATCCCATTAGCTTGGGTGCCATACACTCCAAAGACAGTCCCTGAATTAACCGATGTATATGCCCCAATTTGCGTGCTGGCAACCGGGTTTGTTGTTCCAATACCGACATTGCCTCCGTTCGGATTTAATGCGAGCGGGTAATATGGGGTACCTGATTTATATGCCTGTATAAACCCAATATTCCCCGTTGTATTTATTCCCAGGCTTAATCTTTTATCACCGCTAGACCCTGCCAAAATCAATTGCCCTAGGTTTTCATCTGTTTTATCCGCAAGAACATTCAACGTTGTTAATGGACTTGTTGTGCCAATTCCAACATTCCCACCATTAAAACTAGTTGCCAACGTAGAATGATTAAATCGCATCATTTCAGAACCTCCAACAGATGATGTGAAAATAAGATCGGATAACCCGCCACCGCTTGAATAAGCTGGAGAAATTACCCATTGTGAACCATCATGATATTGTGATAATTTTTCTGAATTGGCATACCTTTCAATTGTAAGAGCGCCCGTGCTGCTTTCGGTCGATTGCTTAATGTGCAATAGGGAGGACGGACTTGCTGTACCAACCCCTACACTGCCACTTGATGGAAAAGTGTTCTGCGCTTGTACAGTTGAAGTCACAGTCGCAAAAACAAATAGTAATGAAATTTCTTTTTTCATAATACTTTCTTTTTCAATTGTCTTTTTATTTGAGCATTCTCCGATCGAAGGATTGCTATTTCTTTCTTCATTTCAATCATATACAAAGTCAATTCTTCAATCTTTCTTACGATTACAGTCTCAGTAGCGCCCACATCAATACCTTCTTCTGCAATCTTTTTCGCTGAAGGCATACCAGGTAGGTGCTTATATTGGTCTATGAATTGTCCTACTTGCGACAATGGCTTCAATTTAAAAAAGGGACTAAATACATAATCCGGCCAGCCTGATTGGGTGACAATCACTTTTTGGGAGCGAATGTTGCCATTAACGGAAAGTTTTTCGGAAGGTGTAGTTGTACCAATGCCTACATTGCCACTGCTCAAATAGCTAATGATATTACTTCCGCTTGAATTTTTGAAGTTGACTGCAGCGATGCTACCTGCGGTATATGTATTCGTATATACGCTCGTTCCAACAATCAAATTGGTTCCAATATTTGCATCCCCATTTACATCTAATAACCTGGCAGGAAAGACAGTGCCAATTCCGACACTGCCATCGTCCTGTATGGTCATTACGGGCCCTGAGAAGGAAGATCCACCCGCAATAGTTGAAGGAGTAAAGTTCAAGCCATGAGGGCCTATATTGGCCACCCCGATTTGCCAATTTTTGTATGTGCCTGCCCAGCCCAGGAGATTGAGAGAAGCCCCTGAATTGCCAAAACCAGAGCCATTGACATTGATCGCCGGAGTCGATTGATTGATATCTATGCTAAATGCGGGGCTGCTGGTTCCAATGCCTACATTTCCGCTGGAAGGAAACGTATTTGTCTGGCTGTGCGCAAACTGTACCGTGCACAATAGCACACAAGCAGTTAGTATTGGTTTATTCATAGGATCTGTTTTTACCACTTACAACCCGTACCCTATCCTGAACACCAGCGGTTGCGTCTGCGGTACATGCTGCCGGTACAGCATGTCGTACAACACCTGGAAATTGCCGCTCTTCTTGCCCACTTTGTACTTCTTGCTCAGCCCGATCAGCCCGCTGCCCTGCCAGGCATTGAAATTCCGCAGTTCCGCCACGCTGTTGAACTCCTGCAAATAGTTCTCTTCGTAGCCGCCGCTGATCCAGATGCTGCCCTTCAGTTTGATATCCACATAACTGCGAAGGCCCAGGCCCTGGCTGGAGATCCTAATATCATTCAGGCCCGTGCCCCAGCCCATCTTATAGCTGCCCCCCACGCCCACTGTGGCTTTATCACTGAGCTTATACCCCACCGTCAATGCCAGGTCGCTAGTCGTGGGCAGGAGACTGTTTGTTTTCTGTGTCTGGATATTAAAGCCGAATTCCAGCCGCTGTAGGAACGTCTTTGTTTTCTGGTTGTTCGGTTTGAACTCAGGCATCTGCATATCGCTGCTGCCGCCACCCAGCTTGTTGATCTTGTCTTTCAGCTGGCTTAACTGTGACTGCGCCTGCTGTACCTGCTGGCTGAAATACTGCTGGGCACTGGCCCCACCGGAAGCAGAGAACTGCTGGCCGATCTGCTGTTGTATCGCCGTCCGTGTCTGCAACCCTGCCAGCGCCTGGGGAGTCCCATAGCCTGAGGGCATGGGAAATAACTGCGCCAGGAAAGAGTTCCGCGCCATGAAATTCTGAAAAGCGGGTTGGTTCTGTAAAATACCCAATGCCTTCTGTGCCAGCTTATCAGGGTCTTTCAACATCTCTTTATACTCGCTGATCTGTGCCTCGTAGTAATAAGCCTCTTTTTGCAGGGGAAGCAACTGGTTCTGCAAATTGTATTGTCCCAACAGTTGCTGAAGCTGATTTTGCTGTTGGTTCGCAAACTGGCTGATCGCATCCGCCTGTTGCAACCGCCCCTGCAACTGCTGCACCTGCTGGCCCAGCGCCTGTATCTCCTGTAATTTATCCGCCGGTATCCCCGGTATTTTATTTCCCTGTTGCAGGAACCTCATCGCGGTGCCCAGGCTGTCGAGGCGGGGAATGTAGGAGTTTAGGGAACGTGCACTGACGGGGGAAGCAGGTGATTGCAGCTGGTGTAATAGATGATGGTACTGTGCCTGTACTGTAGCCAGCTGCTTTCGAGCCTGCACACTGTCTTTGCTATCCAGTTCAGCAAGGAGCCTTGTTTCCTGCTTTTGCAGTCTCTTTAATGTTTGTTCTGAACGATGCTCGAGGCGGTGCTGAAGGCCAGAGAATTTTTGCTGAAGTCCTTTGAGTGTTTTCTCGCTGATGTGATCGATGCTGTTCCCGATTTTTAGCAGGGCAGAATCGGGTTGACCGGAGGCTTTATAGGAAAAAAAGACAACACAGCCAAATACCAATAATAGGTATAGGTTTTTCACAGGCAGTTGTTTGGCAGCAAAAAAGTATAAAACAAATTTGAAGATTCAAAATGAAAACACAGATTTATTTTATTAGCTATGACGGCCAGCAATTTTTTAACTGATGGACAATGGCACGTATTTTTACGCAATGGCTTTGGAGTCAAGGGAAAATATGCTTATCGCAAAACAAACGTCTGCTCCAATAATTGAGTTTTATCGGTAGAGTAAAATGTCCAAACCCAACCTGTTCGGCTAAGACTTATAAAAGTGAATAGCGCGTTCCCATTCCAAATTGTAGTCGGTGAAGCCTGAATTAAAGCCCGGTAATTTGAATTGTAGGTAAGGGGGGTATTGGGGTTGGCGATTGGATCAGTATTAGTAAAGGTGATAGAGCCATCTAGATGAATAACCCACTTTATTACAACCGTATTTCCAATAATCTCGTCGTACCAGGCAGTATCTGCTCCACTGACATTGCGTATCCGTTGTTTGACCTCGTAATAACCATGAATAGTATCTCCACCATTCCACATGATGGTAACCAGAGAATCTGCCACTCTGAGGGTCAGGGTCTGCTGACCAGCGACCGCACCGCTTGGGTTGGTCAGCTCAAGAGTATAGTTGTTGTTGGATTTGAGGTTACCGGTTGCTTGTGAACCGCTATTGCCGACTGGTTTGCCGTTTAAGGTTACCGTCGAATTATCAGTGTTGTTAACTGACCACATGGCTGTACTGCCTGTATTGAATGGTACGATGCTGTCAGCGATAGTGAAGCTTGTAATCTTAGCCGCTGTGGCCGGTGGGGTGACAGGTGGAGGTGTCGGCGAAGGATCAGTGTTTTTCGAGCATCCTGCCAGGCAGAACAACCCAAGCAGAGCGTATGGTGTGAAGTTTCTTTTCATTACAGACATAAATTGAGAGGGAAAGTAGTAAAATAAATTTAATTTAGGCATGTATGCCTAATAAAATATTTGGGTAACAGGTCACTTTCGCTGGAATGAACAACCTGCGAAATGAAAAGCTGTTAAAGGCGTTTGGAGCACACGTGAAGCAACTACGTCTAAAAAAGGGGCTTACGCTGGAGGCACTTGCTTTTGCCTGTGAAATGGAGCTAAGCCAAGTTCACCGAATTGAGACGGGTAAGATAAATGCAACATTATCAACGCTTTCCGCTTTATCCACCGGATTGGATATCACTATGGCAGAACTATTGAAGGGAGTTTAGCTGAGGGGCAATGTAACTGCGCTAAAGGGTCTTGAAGTCGCCCCGTCGATCATAAGTTTAAGGTAAATGTGATGCTGGGGTAGGGTTATTAAGTCCTCTTGGGTAAATACAGGATAAAACTCCTTCTCAAGTATTACTGCATCCTGCGCACCTACTCTAAATGATATCAACGTACCGACATTCCCCAGGATCGCATTTCTAATGTCCTCTGCCAGTTGTTCCATGTACTGGTGCGCCAGAAAGAGACACAGGCCATACTTTCTTGACTCTGACAATATATTGGCGAAGGCAAGTGTAACAAATGACTGCATTTCGTCTATGTACAAATAAAACGGTGTTCGCTCATGCACCTGCCGGGACGCACGGACGATTGAAGCTATCTGAAATTGAGACACAAGCATTGATCCTATAAGCTGCGTTCCGTCCTCACCTAAAACTCCTTTTGAAAGGTTGGCGATAAATATTTTCTTTCCGTCCATTATTTCACTTATTGAAAAAGCAGACTGCTTTTGTGCGATGATGGCTCGGATGATCGGATGGGTCTGAAATAACCCGATTTTATTGATAATCGGAGATACTACCTCAGCTTTGAGTGCCACAGGCAAGACGTTAAATTCAAGCTCCCAAAATCGAAGCAAGGCATTGCTAGAAACGTATTGAAGTACCTCCTTGCGAAAATCAATGCTTGTTAAGAGTGGCTGCAGGTCTAACAAAGTTGCATCGGGGTATTCCAACAGTGTAAGAATTGAATTACGGAGTATGTGTTCAAGCCGCGGCCCCCAGGAATCACTCCATACTTTTTTCAGGGTGTTTACAATAGTCGAAGCTACAAAGTATCGCTGTTCCGGCGCGACATCAGAGAGTGGGTTAAATGCTATCAGGTCGAATGTGTCAGTTGCATTGAAAAATACAAGGTCCTTCTTGCGGGCAGCGGGAATATATTGTATGAGCGCCTGGGCGAGATCGCCGTGTGGGTCGATCACACCAACCCCGTTACCATTTCGGATATCTGAGCACGCCATATTCAAAAGGAGGGTGCTCTTACCAACACCGGTTTTACCGATGCAGTAAATGTGGCCGCCTCTATCTTTCGCTCTAATCCCAAACCGTATTCGTTTGCTCTGGTAGTTAGTTATTCCAATGTACGTAACCTGCTCATTGATGCCCATTACCCTATTCTGAAGAAAGCTGTATGGTTCCAATAGATAGGAGAAAGTAATTAGAACCGACACATTTTGCTCCCTACTATTTCCATGCTTGCAATGTCAAAGTGAAACTATGGAGCAAAATAGTCAAGCTACATCAGAAGTTTCCCCTATGACGCTAGAGGAGTTTAAGAAAACCTTAGGAGAAAATGCGACCAAATATTCTGAAGAACAGATCGATCATATGCGGATTGTCTTTTTTAAGCTTGCTAACATACTTTTTGATGATTGGCTTTCCTCTCGAGACGGCATATAATAAATCCATGACCTCGAAGTATTTAATAACCAAACAAAAAAATAGGGTGCATAAAAACTGTGTTGTGCAATGCCGTATTAGCACACTCAAACAGCAAGTTGGTGAAAGCCTAGAGCGACAGGAAGAAAGTCTGCGGCAGTTTATTGCTGCCAAAGGATGGCATATTGTGCCAGACGGCAAAGTTTGGTCAACCACCATTTCCGGCAGAAAGACGGATCGTTTGGATTTTGAAACTATTCTCGCCTATATCAGAGACAACCCTGGCCTTGTTGACTACTATGTTTTTAAATCAATAGATAGGGCTACACGTGCCGGTAATGAAGAATACCACCGAATGAAGCGGGAGCTATATGAGTATGGGGTTGAAATGCTTGACACAAATGGTATTATTCAACCGTTTGTCAACACGCTTGAACATGAAGGGTTGATGTATGAGTGGAGCAAATTATATCCGAGCGCAATAACCGAGGGCGTTATGGCAACGGTGGCCAATCAGGAAGTCACTAGCATTTTGACGCGCATGATCGGGCAGGAAATCCGCCTTACACAACAAGGTTTCAGAACTCGCAGCCCTATTGACGGTTTTAAAAATCAGAAAGTATTTATCGATGGCAAAAAGAAGACCATTCAGGTGCCTGATCCTGACCGAGCCCCGTTCTATAAACGTATATTTGAATTACGATCGGGAGGTTTGTCGGACATTCAAATAGTCGGTCAGTTAAACAATATAGGCTATCGAACACCTCTTAGAAACAGATATAACAAAGATCACACAAAGATCATCGGGCATATCGGAGGCAATTTACTGACTGTTAAACAGCTTCAGCGCGTCATTGCGAATACGGTATATGCCGGAGTACTTTGTGAGAAATGGACGTTTTATAAACCCGTTAGAGCACAGTATGACGGCTTGGTGACTATTGATTTGTTTAATCTTGCTAATAGAGGAAAAATTGTCTTAGGAATTACAAATGGAATTGTTACTCTTACCCGAAATAGCACCAATAGTCCTGTAAGAGTAAACCGGAATATTGATAATCCTGAATTTGCCTATCGCTTTATTGTCTGTCCATATTGTGGAAAATACTTTAAGGGCAGCTTCTCAACTGGCAAGTCCGGTAATAAATTTCCGGCGTATCACTGTGCATATGGGCATGCACGAATAGGCATCAACAAAAAAGATTTTGAAACTACCGTCAATGAGTATGTGCAAAAACTCAAATTTGATACTACTCTCGAACAATCGTTTGAAGCAGTAATTTGGGATTTAGCTGAAAAAAGAAAGTGTGAGATAGCCCGATCAGCCGAGGCAATGACTTGGAATATCAACGAACTGAGGATTGAGCAAGCGGCAAAAATGGAGGCCTTTGTAGCGGCTAACAGCCCGTTAATTCGGCAAAAATTGGAAAAAGAAATCGAACAGTTGGAAGATCGCATTCAAAACGCAGGCACTGAAACTGCAAAGATGCAACTAACTGATGCCGATATCAGAACCTTTTTGAACGCAGTCAGGAAAATAGTGCAACACCCGTGGAAAATGCTGCTAAACCCTCGAAACATAAGGGTTAAACGGCTATTATATGGCCTTGTTTTCGAGGAGCCTCCTACCTACCACGATATACTGAATGGAACACCAAAATTGTCTTTTATTTTCAGGCAATTACAGGCAAGTCCATATCAGCAAATCCCCCTGGTGACCCCAGCATTCCTCGATTGGAACCAACTGGAGAAAACAATTGAACAATGGAAGTACCTGTTATCAACCATATCTCCGGAATATTTTGATACTCCCGGACTTCTTGCCGCATAATATGAACCTTCCGCTATCCCCACCAGGTATATGCAAGTAGGACTTTCTCCTCTCTAGGCCAGTAGGTGTCCACTTGATACTATAACCATGCAGGTATACTACCGCATTTCGGGAATTATTTCAACTTCTTCTTTTAATACTTTCTCTTCCAAGAAATCATTAAAGAGGATGTTTCCTAGCTGAAAGAATACTATTCTCATCCGGTCTATTTCTTGCTCAGTATACTTATCCGCTGCCTCTCCTAGTGTCTTCTTAAACTCTCCGAACTCCATCATTATTACTTGACCTTCTTCAGTTTGCATTTAGGTTTAAAATTATTAGTTCTAACAGACACATTAATTATATGAAAAATAGAGAAAAACGATATCCAAATACAATTAAAGAACACCGCTCAAAAGTCAATCTCATGCAGAAAGAACTTGCTGTTTTGATGGGCATACCCAAGAGTACTGATCGACTTTCATTGTGGGAAACCGGACAGAAGATGCCGAGCGCACAAAATCTGATCAAGCTTTGCAAGCTATTACACGCATCGGCAGCAGAGTTGTATCCTGGATTGTAAAGGGCTAAATTGGAGGTTTAGCTCTAAGGTCTATATGGGATCGGGATTGTTGTTTCTAACATTGGGTGAACTACCCCACTTCAAATTAAACAGCTCAGATATATCTGGAAATCGCCAGAAGGGCAAAAGTGTTCAAAATAGTGATGCTGTACACCACGTAGGCTTCAATCAGCCAATCCAGAGATAACACAATTTTTTCCTATTGATATGTTAGTAGTTGAATTATCACAGATCGAGAATATCTTAAATAATACCTTTTCTGATAATTCGATATAGTAATAGATTTAGTACATTTACTCTTACGCTATAATTGATTATTCATGAAATGTCCTAACTGTTTAGTCAGAATAAACCCGAGCTTTAGCGAATTTCAAATTGGAAACGATAAAGAAGGCTCTTGGTCTGTATATAGCATGATTTGTCCCAATGAGGAATGCGCGAAGATTATTGTGGAATTAGCCGTCGGTCAGCCTATAAATGCGAATGTCCGTAATTTTAGTTTAGCAAAAATATATCGCAGGCAAACCGTAAAGCCATTTACCTCAAACAGACCACCTGTGCCAGCTGAAGTAGAATTAGGATTCGCAACTGACTATACCGAGGCATGCTTAATATTATCGCCATCGCCTAAAGCCAGCGCAGCGCTTAGCCGCCGTTGCTTACAAAGTATTTTAAGAGAAAAAGCCGGGGTAACGAAAGGGAATTTAGCCAATGAAATACAACAGGTTATTGATAACAAAAGCTTACCTTCTCACCTTTCGGAAAGCATAGATGCCATTAGAAATATAGGAAACTTTGCAGCACATCCTGTTAAAAGTACTTCAAGCGGAGAAGTTGTAGATGTTGAAAACGGTGAGGCAGAATGGTTGCTTGATGTACTTGAGGCGCTCTTTGATTTCTATTTTGTACAACCGGCAATCCTAAAATCAAAGCGCGATGCATTGAATAAAAAGCTTGTAGATGCAGGAAAACCACCTATGAAATAGAAGCTCAGTTGACTGCACGTATTACTTGAACCATCTTAGAACGCTCATTTGTTGCATAAATCACTGCAGCAATATGCTACTACGGCTATGGCTCATCAAATGTTTGTAAACAATAACCATCAGGTACTGCTGCCCTTTATCGGTTTCTTTAATACTTGTTCTGTACGGTTACCAATAAAAAAGCTATTTACATCAGAAAATATCTGCGTTACAACTCCTTTATACTCATCCTTAACTGTTCCATCTGTAGACGCTAGGCCACTTACTCCTGGTCGGCCTTTGATCGCATTCTTATCCCTTACATCATCTGCAGGAATACCAATAAAAAGATAGTCGGGAAAGTCTTTTGAAAGTTGCGGTGCCAAATTCATCTTATTCTTATCAAGAATACCTACAACCTTTTTAAATCCTAAATCATTTAAAATTCTTACAATGTTTTTCATATTGTCGGCCCCGCCTACGCCCCATCCATAGAAGTCGCCTACCAATTGTATTCCAAGAGTTTTCAATATTTCCTGATAGATTATTACATCTTCTTGTCCTTCCACGAGAACTATATTTTCCTCAAGGAAAAAGACTTCGCTAGCTACTAATCCAAAAGTATGGGGATTGTTTAATCCCTTTAAAGCATTTCCGATAGCATCAACTGATGCAGGAGATAGTTGATATATTTTTGAAGAATTGTTTTCCTTTATCACTCGGACAATGGCGCCACCATTAACAATAGATCCCCAGTTAATAAAATAGGGCGAATGAGTAGAGATTATAATTTGCCGATCCGTTGCATACTCAGATAATAAGCCAATTAATTTTTTCTGAAACGATGGATGAACCGACAATTCTGGCTCGTCAATTACGATTAAATCTCCTGCTACAGAGTCGTACAGAGCATCAACAATTGTGAAGATGCTTAGCAGCCCCTCGCCGGCGCCATCACTATTGTGCTCAGTTTGATCGTATGTGAATTTTAAATAATAGTTTCCAGTATCATTTTGTTCAATGTACCATTCAGGACATTTACCAATTACTTTTGTTAGTACTTCATTAAATTCTTGTTGGTTCGCTTGAATAGTAAACAACCGAGTAGGAAATTCATTATACCCTTGACCTCGTTGCGGGGGTAATGATTGACCAGCAATGTGAGCATCCCTATTACGTGCTCCTTTAGCAAAGAAAGGTGAAAACATTCTTCTCGAGGGAATTATAAAAGGCTTTATAGTGTGTCTCCCCATCCCTAAGTCATGAAATACCGTTTCACTACCTCTTGAAGATGCCGTTTTAAATACAATTGCCTGTCCTTCTTGGTTGGAGAGCTTAATTTCAACATGCTTATGCGTTGTACTATTCCTTTTCCCTTCTGCAAGGCTTGGCGGTTCACGAGAAGTAAAGACATTAATTGCTTCGGTAATTGTCGACTTGCCGGAATTATTCGGTCCTACAATAATTGTTAAACCACTACCAAAATTACCGTTTGGAATCGCGAAATGTATAGTTTCTGCGGTCGCAAACCCACGTAGGCCTGATATTTCAATTTTAGAGATAGCCATTACTTAAATATATCAAAAAATGTAACTACGTTAAAGTACAGGTCGGGCATGGTATGAACGCCATGATTTTTTTGATAAGAGGCAGACAAGATAACATTGAATTCTAGTGAGATGCCACTCCTAAATTGGTCATTATGGAGCAAGGACGCCAAAAACAATATTTTCAGATAGAATGTGCCCTTTATCAGTAAGTTGTAGTCATAATCGGCTGTTAATCGATATTAAAGATAATTTTATTCATCATCATCGGCAACGACACCATTACCTCCGCATCGTGCGCAGGAAATCTCGCCATCACCATCGCAATTAGAACAATCAACAAATTCCTCTTTTATAAAAATAGTTTTGATATCATCAAAAATATCTTCATTTGTTGATACATACCCCTTGCCATTGCACCTTGGGCATGTAATTGTTCCATCCCCACCACATCTTGGGCATTCTTTGTCTCCCATATTATTTTTTTTAGTTTGAAAATCGACTATTTTCTTGTGGATTGCTCGACGGTATACAATTTCAAGACCTTTTGCCACTTTACCTCGGCATCGTGATACTCTTTCTTTGCGCGCCAAAAATCATCAAGTGTTGATTTGTCAATGAAACCGCCTGGTCTATTGCCTCCAGTTAGACATTCTTCAGCTTTTAGATAATTGCTAAACTTGGATAGGACTTCTTTCCTTATTACTCTTAATTCGGCCTGTGTCATATTTTTTGATTTTTAAAATCTTATTTTATAATATTTCGATCCCTCATTTATGAGATTTTTTGGAAGCCGTTGTTTTAGCCTTAGTATTCTTTATTGTTGTTGCTTTGGACGGAGCTTCACCATGCGGATATTTGGTCTCTTCGAGTAGGGCATGTGCTTCGGTCCTGGTATGGCCCGGAGGAGCTAAAACCAATCCTGTTTTCGAAAGAGCATGCCACAAAACCTTATTCTGGAAGGCTATGGTTCCACCCCCACGTTTCCTTTGAGAGACCATTCTGTTAATATCTCCCACACAAACCCAGGGTTCATGTAAGGTAATACCCCATTTCGCATGATCATGGGTTTCAGGCCAAGCCCAGTGAAGACCCAGCGGCCCAAGATTAATGTATTTGATATCGAAAGTCTTGTGAATACCGTCGCTGTCAGCAATTGGTGGAACTAGTCCACGAATCCAAGTCTCATCGTCCATATCGTCCTTGAGGGTCGGCCCAACTAGATCATTCCAAAAGTCTTTATTCCACTCCTTGTTCTTTGCAATCACTTGAAACCGCAGTCCACCAATGGATTTCAGGTTGATCGAATTGGAATCTCCGGGTGGGTTAGGTGTGAGGGGTTGCGTTAATGAATATAGTGGATCTTTTTTTTCCAAATTGGCCAGGTTCGGAAAATAGACCTGGGGCTCCTGATGATTGGCCATTTGAGTAGCAATTTTTCTTGCTGTGGCTATGTCAAGAGAAATGCACATGTAAGTCTGCCCGTACATCGGTGTAGGGTCTTTCTTAGCACCAGGCTCCGCAAATTTCGGCCAAGAATGTAATAGCCAATAAGCGGTCTTTGAAGAAGTGTCAAATGCTATAACTCCCTTCGTATGCCCCTTATGGGCATCATCTTTTCGTTTTGCGCTTGGCGGCATTTCATCATTGTAAAGTATCCATCCGGTCGTCGCTGGAGGGCTTTTGAAATTCTTAAACACTGAGTCTAATGTCAAGTTCAATGCCCCACCTCCACCATTTAAAACATTTGGAGACTTAATAACATTTCTTTTATGCGGATCGGGATCGGAGTCGATTGTAGCATCGTAATACACATACTCATATCCTGTCGCCTGATCTGTTCCGGCTCCGGCGTTGAGTTGAGGCACTTTGTAAATGAACCACCAATCTACGGATTTACCTTTTTCGTCGAGGGCTGAGATTTTCATGCTGTTGATTTTGAAGGATGCTACTTGTATAAGTATATAGGGTTTGCAAGAGCGAAATCGAAAATGAGCACGGAATATCTGTTTGAAGAAACAAAAAATTAAGATAGAAATATAGTTAGATCAAAAATCGCGTAGATCTACGTGAAAAAAAGCGTATTTCTACGTAATAGTTACTGAACTTTCATTAATAGTGACTTTATTTCTGGCGTCTTTGCCACGTCAGAGGCATTTTGCCCTGCCTTGTTCCGGATACTAGCATCAGCGCCATACTTCAGCAAAAGTTCTACGCATGGCAATGACCCATAATTTGAAGCCAGAATGAGGGCGGTATTTCCGTACTCATTTTTGAGATTCTTTGCTGCTTCTTTGGATAATAACATGTTAGCTAAAGCGGAGTTTTTTCTCATTGATGTCCACATTAGGGCTGTATTACCACCAGAATCACTTTCATTTAGGTTGGGATTTCTATTGAGAACAAGATGAATAAATTCAGGATGGTCAAGAGCAAAAAGCTGAGACTTAAAAAGTAAAATAAGGGCTGTCTCTCCGTTGTCAGTCTTAAAATTTATATCGTCAAGCCCAGTAATAACAAGTCGAAAAGTTGAAGTGTCTGAATCCGACAGAGAAGCTTGATTTGATAATCCCTGCATAAGCACTTCGGAAGTCTTGTTGACAGGCGACAACAAAGCCTTCTTTTGTTGCGCTATGGTTTTTGAGAAAGCCTGGCTAAGTGAGGTATCGCTTTTTTGAAAAAATTTATAGTATACAAACCAAAGCAGTAGGGCAACAAATGCTGCTTGAATGATCTTTTTTATCCAGTTACCAATTGCATCGATGTCGTCCGGCTCGTTCATCGTTGTACTTTGATGTGTAACCTCAATTACTTTTTCTCCATTAAATATATCATAATCAACACATTTGCCTTTCTATTTTTTCGTTAACTCCTTTTGCTATTCTCTATATATGAAAGGTAACAGTCGAATTTTCAATCATTTACGAAAATATAGAAAGCAACATGGACTAACGCAAATTGAGGTTGCAGATCTGCTGGGGTTTAAATCTCCTCAACGGATCATCCTTTGGGAGCAGGGCAAAGCTCAGCCAAGCATTCTCAATCTATTCCGTCTAAGCTGCATTTACGGCGTACCGCCGCATCAACTCTACCCGGAAATATACCATTCATTGTTGGAGCAACTGCAAGCCAGTACCCAACAGCTATTATTTAATAAGCGTCTTATGCATCATGAAAAAAAGAACCGCTATTAAGCGAGCGTATCAAGATACCTGGTTTGCTGTGCCTAAAGTATTGGTCGAAGCCTATATGCCGACAATCGGCCTGGAAGCCTTAGCTATATATATAATCCTTTCCTGTTATCAGGATCAAGATGGTCAGATATCTAATCACATCAGATTGCTTCATGCTAAATCTGGTGTCCGCCACATGAAGATTTTACACCTTCTCCAGTATTTAGATCGCATGCGTCTTGTAAGCAATATTGACCATGGAGATAAGCGAGTAACCAAATTAACATTTTCACCAGCTCAGCCAATTATCAAGTCAAACAAATAGCCTAAAAAACGAACGAAACGTTAACGTATAAATACAAACGAACGTTATCGGTTTTCCACAGGCTTTATCCACATGTCACCAGAACAAAAACACCGTGCATATGAAATTGCAGCCGCATTGAATGATCTGCATTCGTTACGATTTCATGAAAAATGTGTCCGCCTCTATCCTAAAGAGGCATTGGAGAACATCCTAAATGCCGTTCTCTCAAATCCAGTTATTACTAACCGTGCCGCCTATTACACATCGGAGATTAAACGATATGCAACAAACCATCGTTGGGATTAGCCTTGGTACTCGGATAATAGGGATTGCGGTGTATCGAATCGGTTTGGTTGATTGGCAGATAAAATCCTTCAGAGATAGACAGAATGCACAAAGAATGTATGCGATAAGCGGCTCCTTGCTTCGGCTTTGTTCAGAGTATGACTGCCATGTAGTTACCATTAAACTACCACATCGCCTAGAAAGCCATAAATCGGTTCTTGATCTCTATCGCCATCTTGAAAGAAAAATGAAGGCGCATGGGATCACTGTCACTACGTACACGCTTGAAGATATAAAGAAGGTGATGCCCGATGGTGGCAGCAAATCGAAACTTAGCAGATGGGTGGCAGTCAACTATCCCGAACTCCACGACGTCTATCGCAGAGACCGAGCTAATGACAATACTTACCATACTAAGCTTTTCGAGGCTGTTGCCGCCGTTCATTGTTACATCCACACATAGTACCCATTTCCAACATATTTGCCTCTCTATCTCTGAATTCGTCGCAGGCGTACACTGGTTGTAAAGTATTTTAAAAATTAAATAAAACACCATGCAACAACCTAACACCACACTGACAGATGTGTATGCCTTAGTCACAAATCAGGTGATCGAATTACTAGAGCACGACACCATTCCTTGGCGTAATCCTTGGGCTGCAGCCGGTCAGCCGTACAATCTGCTTACCGGCCGACCATATCAGGGCATCAATGCCTTATTACTGTCGTCCATGAATTTCTCTCAAAATGCATTCCTGACCTGGAAGCAGCTAAAGTCCATTGAAGGATCGGTGGTCAAGGGAGAAAAATCCAGCTTAGTTGTCTTCAGCAAGGAAACCGAGGTTGAACGACGGAAAGAAGGCAAAACAACCATTGAAAAGAAATGGGTACTTCGTTTCTACAAGGTCTTCAACATTGAGCAATGCACCGACATTCCAACGGCATTCTTGCCCAAAGATCAGGGGGCCGCCAATGTACCGATCCTCGAATGTGCCTCAGTGATCGACAATATGCCAAATCCTCCAACCATCGTTCACAAAGGCATGATTGCCTACTACGACGTGGAAAAAGACAAGATCGGGATGCCCAAACCAGCCGTTTTTGAAAGCTCTG
>Ga0206954_1044_pt1 | contig 36347 bp, 30 predicted proteins | sample Alteio_BWOrgHeat_37_FD_153250 | JGI IMG/M metagenome (GOLD analysis project Ga0206954, IMG submission 153250) | Enriched cells from forest soil in Barre Woods Harvard Forest LTER site, Petersham, Massachusetts, United States -... | ecosystem: Environmental > Terrestrial > Soil > Temperate forest >...
CGGGCAAAAGCGCCAATTTTGAAATTGTCCCGCAAACAACCAAGCTGGGCGGTAACGGTCCCATCATGGCTTTTGCACTGAGTACCTTGGGTGCCCCGGTCCACTATGTTGGCATGCTCGGTTATCCCGAATTGCATCCGGTTTTCTCGGAATTCGCCAAGCGGACGAAGGTTTATTCCATTGCCGATCCGGGCCTGACCCAGGCTTTTGAATTCTCCGATGGCAAACTGATGTTCGGCCAGCATGGCACGGTGCACGAAGTTTCCTGGAGACATTGAAGAAGCGGCTCGGAGATGTGACGTTCCAGAAGCTTTGGAACCAGGCCCATTTTGTCGGGATGATCAACTGGACGATGCTGCCGCATCTTTCGGCGATCTGGAAACGGTTGCTGAGCGACTACATGCCGCCCAAGCCGACCACGCGCAAATTGATGTTCTTCGATCTGGCCGATCCGGCCAAGCGACTCGATGCGGACCTGCATGCGGCGCTGAAGATCATCGGTGAATTCCAGCAGCACAACGACGTGATTCTCGGCTTGAACGAATCCGAAAGTCAGCACGTGGCCAAGGTTCTTCGCTTGAAGAAGACCCCGAATAATCCGAAGGGCGCAGCTTCCTTGGCGGCGGCTATTCGTGAAAAGCTCGAGCTCCATACGGTCGTGATTCATCCAATCCAGTATGCCGCCGGTGCGGATGCCCAGGGCGAAACTTTCGTCAATGGTCCCTACACCGCGAAGCCGAAGATCAGCACCGGTGCGGGCGATCACTTCAACGCCGGGTTTGTCATTGGCCGGTTGCTCGGCCTTGGCGTCGCTCACTCGCTTCAGTTGGCAGTGGCTGCTTCGGGCTTCTATGTCCGGCATGCCGTCAGCCCGAATCGCGAGCAGCTCGTCCGCTTCCTGCAGACGCTCTAATTTTAGTAGCCATCGCTCTCCGAGCGACGGACCGCCGCTAGGGACAGCGGCGGCTACCTACGGCAAGACATCCTTTCTTAAAAGGGCCAGGATTCAGGGGGTGGCTCATAAAAGAGCCTCCCTGCTTGCTTGTTATTAAACCAGCGCTCGACGCGAAACTCTTTCGTTTCGTGGATGACCTGGTTGAGCGTGTAGTTGTCCTCAAAGGGCGGGAAGAAAGTGTTGCCCTCGACTTCGCGTTTGACTCGGGTGAGATAAAGCATGGAACAGTAAGGCAGGAATTCGCGGTAAATTTCCGCTCCACCGCATATCCAGACCGTTTCAGAAGGATCGTTCCGGGAGGCCTTTTTCCACTGCTCGATCAGATCGTGGGTATTCGGGCAAATCTCAACTCCTGGATGCGGTTTCATCCCGCGTGTGACGACGATGGTTTTGCGCTGAGGTAAAGGCTGTTCAATGGACTCGAAGGTTTTGCGTCCCATCAGGATCGTCTGATTGAGGGTCTTGTGCTTGAACCAGCGGAAATCGTCCCGGATGTGCCACGGGATTTTGCCATGGTTACCGATGACACGGTTTTCCGACATGGCAGCGATGGCATAGAAAGGCATGGGAAAAATCAGACGGCAATCGGCGCTTTGATCGGCGGATGCGGGTTATAGTCGAGGAGGGTGATATCCTCGTAGGTAAAATCGTTGAGTTCCCGAATCTTGGGATTGAGCGTGAGCCGGGGCAGGGGACGCGGCTCGCGGCTGAGTTGCTCGCGGGCTTGATCAAGGTGGTTCTCGTAAAGGTGGAGATCGCCGAAAGTGTGGACAAACTCACCTGGTTTGAGGTTGCAGACCTGGGCGACCATGCAGGTGAGGAGCGCGTAGGAGGCGATGTTAAAGGGGACACCGAGGAAAAGGTCGGCACTGCGCTGGTAAAGCTGGCAGCTGAGTTCGCCATCAAGGACAAAAAATTGGAAAAGCGCGTGGCAGGGTGGCAGCGCCATCGCATCGACTTCAGCGGGGTTCCACGCGGTGACGAGATGCCGGCGGCTATCGGGTTTGAGGCGGATATGGTCAATGAGGCGAGTGATCTGGTCAATGGAGCCACCATCAGGCGTACGCCAGTCACGCCATTGCGCGCCGTAGACGCGGCCAAGATTGCCATTGGCATCGGCCCATTCGTTCCAGATGGAGACGCCATGCTCCTGGAGCCATTTGACGTTGGTGTCGCCGCGCAGAAACCAGAGAAGTTCGTAGACAACCGATTTGAAATGGACCTTCTTGGTCGTGAGCAGCGGAAAGCTCTCCCGGAGGGGGAAGCGGGTCTGGGCGCCAAAGATGGAGCGGGTGCCAGTGCCGGTGCGGTCGGACTTGGGACGACCCTGCTCCAGGACGAGGCGCAGAAGATCGTGATACGGTTTCATGCCACCCAAAATGTAGCGACGGTCATGGACCGTCGCACTTTAATTAATCCGCCAGGCCTGAATTAGGTCTGGGGAACAATGAAAATCTTGTTGGTATAGGGGCAGCGAACGGCGGTGCCGGGAGGATAACCGCGAACGTCAACCGGTTCGGCATATTCAGCGTAGGGGCTCTTGACGAAACCTTTCTTGCCGGGGATGACGATGCCCATGGGATAATTTGTCGAAGGCTTGGAAGCGGCAGGAGGAGGAGGTGTGCTTGTGCTGGGTGCGTTCGCTTCGGAGATCGGAGTTGACGTCGTTTCCGTGGTCGTGGTGGTGGTTTGACCCGGCGCGGAAGGATTCTCCGTGGAATTGGTTGAAGGCACCGAGGCTGGCAGATCGTTGGAGGCATTGTCCGAACTATGTCCACAACCAGTGGCGAGGATACTGCCCGCCAAAGCTACAACTCCCATAAATTTCTTCATATACCTCTACTATTTCTCACAAAAAGCAGCTCTCAGCAACCGCTATTTTGGCGCGCGAAAAGTTCCTCGTGGAGGTTCTAAATAAACCACTGCTCGGATTCGAAATCCTTCCCGGGAGCGGTGAGTTCGATCGCGCCCCGCTCCGGGTAACGTTCGCGCTGGAGACCGCCTTCAAGAAGTTGAACGAAGAAGGCGAATTCGTGTCCCCCTTCGATGCCGAGCAAGGTACGGGGGATAGAGACGGTGAGGGAACGTCCCCAGTTGATCAGGAGGTCTTGGGCCTGGGCTGGGTTGAAGATAACGCCGTCTTTGCTCGATTCAAAAGTCGTTTCAATTTGGCCGGGAGCGGTTTGACGCAGGGTAACGCGAGAAGGATGGGGGAGAAGGAAGCGGATGACGATCGCTTCCGGCTGGCGACTTAGATCAAGCCGAAGAAAGCAGGCGCGGGAGCCGAAACCAAAGTGGAGTTTTTGACCGATGCGGTCGCCTTGAAACATGGCGGTTTGTTGCTTGGTCAGGTCGAGTTCTCCGGCGCCGAGCCAGTCGAAATAATGTTCGGTTTCGCCGGTGATATCGGGGGAGAGCAGGCGCAGGGGCTGGGTGTAGTTAAGATCGGTGCTCGGCAGGCAGATGGGAACGTCGAGATGGGCGGGCGGTTCGATGTCGAGGATGCGATAGACATTCTGGAGATGGAGACGGAAGAGTTCGTCGAAAAGGAAGTCGGTGTCGATGGTGAAGTCGGGACCGTACCACCAGAACCAGTCACTGCCTTCGGCGGCGTAGATTTCCCACCAGGCTTCCTCGGCTTTTTTGGCTGGGACGTTGCCTTGGACCAGGCGTTCGACGAGGAAGTGGCGGGTTTCCTTGAGCCATTCCCAGGCTTTATTTTCCTCGGGATCGCCGATCCAGATATCGAAGTCGCTCCGGATCCAGGAACCGGAATGGAGGTGGGAGGTTTCGGCCTGGGCGGGATGGGCATCGAAGTAGTCACCGATGCGGCAGGGTTCCAATTCAGGGGTTTCGATGAGCGCGCGATAAAAAGAGGTGAGGAAGGCTTCGCCGCTGTCGGGGAAAGCTTCCCAGGCATTTTCGCCGTCGAGAATGAGAGAAGCGACGCCGCGATCGGCCGGAGCCACCGCCGAGATGTTTTTAAGGTTGCTGATGAGATGCTCAACGGCTTGGGCGGTTTCGTTGCGTGCGGCGTCGAAGCCGATGAAATCGGAAAGAGGGCGTTCGCGGAAGAGGGCCTGGATGGAAGCACCTCCGCCGTGGATACGCCAACCCTGGAAAAGCTCGAAGTGATCAATATGGCGATGGTTCCAGGCGGGATCGTGCTTGAGGCTTTTGAAGAGATTGCCTTCATCCGAGCAGAAGTAATTAATTCCGGCCTCGGTCATGAGCGGGACGATTTCAGGACAGATGGAGCCTTCCGAGGGCCAGAGTCCGCGAGCGCGCTGGCCGAAGACTTTTTCGTGTTGTTCCTGGGCGAGTCGAAGCTGGGCGCGGACGTCTTCGGGCGCGGAGAAAGCGGAGGGAAGCGGAGAGTGAGGCTGGCAACGCCGGGCGATGTGGGTGTCGTAGACCAGCGGCATGATGGGGTGGAAGTAGGGCGTGGTGGTCAGTTCGATCTGGCCCCGTTCGGCGGCGGCACGATATTCGCCAAGCACGAGGCCGAGGATTTTGTGGTGGATGTCGAGGACACTGTTTTTTTCCTTCTCGGTGAAGTCACGGCCCTTGTCTTTGAGTTCCTGAAGGACCGGAAAGCGGCGCACGGCGGAGAATCCGCACCACTGGAGATTGTAGAGGGTCTGGAGATCGCGCAGATCGCCTTCGCTGAAGGCGCGGACGATGGAGTCGAGCTTATCGAGGGTGTAATTGGCCCCACGTTTGTCCAGGAGTTCAGCGTAGCGGGGCAGTGGTCGGACGAGGGTTTCCCAGTTAATCTTGAAAAAGTTTTCGAGCAGATGGCGGCGTTCCGGCTGATCGAGATTGGCTGCTGGCTTGCGGCTGAGGCTTTCCCATTCGTCTTCGACCTCGCGATTTACCAGTTCAAGGATCTGGCGGACGAGGACGGGGCTGAAGTTAAAATTGACGCGCAGTTCGGGTTGGGCGGTGACCAGATCGATCATGTCGAGGTAGCCCTTGGCAGCGTGGAGTCGAACCCACGGCATCATCGCCTTTTTCGTCAAAGGATTGACGTAGTAGGGCTGGTGCATGTGCCAGAGGACGACGACGTTCATGGGCGTGCCTCTCCCCGAAGGACCCGCGCGGCATCCTCGGGATAAACGGTGTTGATGTAGGAACCCAGGCCGATTTCGAATCCGGCAAGAGCATTGAAACGAGGAACGATTTCGACATGCCACGAGTAGTCGTAGCGGGTACTGGCAAAGCGTTCCGTGTTTTGCCGTCGTAGCGGAGCGGTGTGGAGCAGAAGATTATAGCCGGGGTTTTCCAAAACTTCATTGAGACGCTGCAAGGCGAAGCGGAGGACCTCGGCCAGATCATGCAGTTCCACCGGCGTACAGGAGGTGTAATCGGGGTGATGACGCTTGGGAAAGATGGCCAGCTCAAACGGAAACCGGCTGGCAAAGGGGCAGAAGAGGAAGTAGCCGTCGTTTTCGGCCACGAGCCGGGAACCGTCTTTGCGCTCGGTGTGGATGATGTCGCTGAAGAGGCTGCGCTGCTTTTGTTCGTAATGCTCGCGGGCCCGGACGAGCTTGCCTTCGATGGCCGGAGGAACCAAAGGCAAAGCGACAAGTTGCGAGTGGGCATGGGCCAGCGACGCCCCGGCGCTGGGGCCGACGTTCTTAAAGATGTAGATGTGTTGGAAGCGTTGGTCTTTGTCCAGGTCGATAATGCGTTCGCGGTAACAGGCGAAAACTTCGGCGATGGCGGGGACGGGTAGTTCTTCGAGGGCGAGTTCACCGTCGGGTGTTTCGATAATGACTTCATGCGCGCCGATGCCGGTGAGGTGGTCGTAGAGTCCGACCGCTGTGGCTTGGAGCTGGCCTTCGACCCGCATGGCGGGATAGCGGTTGGGTACAACGCGGACGCGCCAGCCCTTTTCGTTCGGTTTTGTTTTGGGTTCACGTGCCGCGTAGACCTCGGGCGGGGTTAGGCGTTCGTTGCCCTCGGCGAAGGGATCGAGTGTGCCGCTTTGCCATATGGCTGGGACAAAGTCCTGGGGACGGCGTTGTCGTTCCGGGGCGAAAACAACCCAAGTGTTATGGAGGGGATCGCGGCGAAATTCGGGGTGCGTCATGTGACAAGAAGTAAAACACGGTGAAGCGTTTATGCAATCTTGAGCATCTGACGTGCCGCTGCAGCGGTGGAAAAGCGATTTTGAGGGTCGATGGCGAGAAGCGACATGACCCAGGTACTCCATGCAACGGGGAGGCGAGGGGCGCGTTGCGACAGAGGGGCGGGAGGAAAACGGAGGCGGCTGATGGTGATTTCCTGGCTGCTGGCGCCGGAATGGGGGTACTCACCGGACGCTGCGTAATAATAAATACAGCCGAGCGCGTACAAGTCGGATCGGGTATCGGGTGGTTTGCCGTTGAGTTGTTCCGGCGAAAGGGTGTGGATACTGCCGAAGAGATGAGTCCGGCCTGTTTCCGGAACGAAGCGAAGAAAGGGAAGTTCGAGCAATTTCCAGCAAAGGGCCGTGCGGAAAAAATTATCGGCATTCAAATCGCCATGAATCCATCCGGCGACGTGTAAAGCTTCCACCGCGTCAAGGGTTTGGTGGACGAAGGAAAGCCAGCTTTCCGGTTCGAGAATGGATTGCTCGATGACTTGATGAAGCGTTTTTCCTTCGAGAAGTTCAAAAACGTGATAAGCGCCATGCTGGGGATCGAGTCCCGAATCGAGAAGTTGCACCCAATTGTGATGAAAAGCAGGCATTTGCCCCGGAGTTATGCCCGCCTCAGGGTGATGGCCGAGGCGCACGGCGACTTCTTTTGCGGTCGTCTCGTCACGAGCGCGAAAGACCTGGGCTTCTCCGCCAGAGCCGACCGAGTCGAGCAACCGGTAGCGCGAGCCGACGAGAATATCTTTCATGGAGAATTTTTGGAACAGGATGACAAACTCTAAGTTCCGTTAATGCCGTCAAAATTCAACCTGGCTACTCCTCATTCAACCGGTCGATCAACTGACGAAGAAAGCCGAAATGAATGCGGTTGAAGGTGAGGCAGAGGCGTGGCAGATGGGCGATGTCGGGTTCGTTGGACTCCTGGGGTAGGGCATTGCGTTGGAACATTTCGCCAGGCGGACTAAAAATACTGAGGAATTCCTTGTGCAGTTCGGCGAGTTTGGCTTCCGAGACGGCACGTTGCAGGCGGATGACCAGATAGGGACCGACAAAACGGTACGAGTGAAAATTCCGGTAGTAGCGTAAAATTTCGTCACGGGCTTCGGTCACGCTCGTGGTCAGCCGGAAGAGATTGAAATCCTCGGGCGAAATCAAATTATCGCCCATGAGATGTTCGCTGACATACTGGATGAAGTTTTTCCAGAACGTGCCACCGGGCTCGTCAATGAGCACCAGGGGAATCAGTCGCGCCTTTCCGGTCTGGAGCAGGGTCACCACTTCCATCGCCTCGTCCAGGGTGCCAAATCCACCGGGAAACGCCGCGACGGCACTGGCTTCGCGGAGAAAGGTGAGTTTGCGGGTGAAAAAATAGCGAAAGGTGACGAGCTTGGGATCGTGTCGAATCACTTCGTTTGCCGATTGCTCGAAGGGGAGCATGATATTGAGTCCAAAACTTTTTTCCGCACCCGCCCCTTCCTGGGCCGCATTCATGATTCCGGGGCCTGCGCCGGTAATGGTCATGTACCCAGCCTCAGTCATCAGGCGGGCAAAATCGGTCGCGCAGGTGTATATCTTCGAGGGAGGACGGATGCGGGCCGAACCGAAAATGCAGATTTTTTTGATCTGGCGGTAAGGGGCAAAAATTCCCTGGGCGTAGCGCAACTCGGCCAGCGAGCGCTTAAAGAGAACCATGTCGCTCGACGTGGGAATTTGCTGGGAGAGCCGGTAAAGCGAGGCGACCATCTCAGCAAAATCATCGGAGAATTCCGACACTTTCCATTTGGCCACGAGCTGGAGGATATCTGCGTTGACCGCATCATTGTCAGTCAGCTTGAGTCCGTTTTTTCGCCGATTCATGAGACATCATATTGAATCCCGCCATCCCGAGCTTGTCGAGGGGTCAGACACATTTCCTTTTCAAGCTCGGGCTGACGAGGGCAAGATAAAGTGAACCTTCATGGCCAATCTCCTCGATCTTTTAAATGAGCGCATCGTCCTGGGTGACGGTGCGACGGGCACGTACCTTTACGAATTGGGCGCGCCGCTCAGTCATTGCCTGGAAGAGTTGAATGTCACCAAGCCGGAACTCGTCACGCGCGTTTATCGGGAATACGCCGATGCGGGCGCGCAGGTCATCGAAACGAATAGTTTCGGTGCAAATCGCATTCGGCTGGCCCGCTTTGGCTTGGAACATCAGGTCAGCGAAATCAATTGGCGCGCGGCACGGGTGGCCCGCGATGCGCTCAAAGGCCGTGACGTTTTCATCGGCGGCTCGGTCGGGCCGCTCACTCTTCGTCCCGCCGACGGAGAATATTCAGTCGATGATCGCAAGGAGCTCTTCCGCGAACAGATCGGCGCATTACTGGACGGTGGCTGCGATTTGATTTTTCTGGAGACGTTTGCCGATCTGGATGAGTTGCGACTGGCTCTCAATGTTTTTCAAAACCTGACGAATATTCCTGTTGTGACATCGCTGGCAGTGAGCGAAGAGGGGCGGTTGCTTTCGGGGGAGGCGTTTCCAGAGGCAGTAAAGATTTTGCGCGAAGCAGGTGCCGATATCGTCGGCATCAATGGAACGTGCGGCCCCCAAGCCTGCGTTCATCTACTTTCCAAACTGGCCGTGCAGGAAGACGATCTGCTCAGTGTTTATCCCAATGCGGGTAAACCCGAATTTTACGAGGGCCGTTTCAATTACGCGGCCAGTGCCGCCTATTTCGCGGCCATGGTGCCGCTCTGGGTGGAAGAAGGGGCGCGACTCATTGGCGGTGATTACGGGACTCGTCCGGAACACATCGCGGCCATGGCGCCGATTTTGCGCGAACTGAAACCAGTCCGGATTAAAAAAATCGCGGCGACTGCACCGCGTCCTCGTATCGATATTGCCGAATCGGCGGTTGTTTCGTCGGTGCCGAAGGAAGAAAGCTCCATTCTCGATCTGCTCAAGCAGCGACCTGTGTCGATTGTCGAACTCGATTCGCCGAAGAACTTATCGATGGATAAATTTTTGACCGGCGCAAAGGCGCTGAAGGAAGCGGGTGCGGCTGCGGTCACTCTGGCCGATAATTCCTTGGCCATTTTGCGCGTAAGCAACGTCGCAGCGGCAATCCGCATGCGCGAGGAGGTCGGCGTCACCGCGTTGCTGCATCTGGCCTGCCGCGATCGTAATCTGCTCGGCTTGCAATCGGAGATCATGGGGCTGGGTACGCTTGGTTTCCGGCATGTCCTGGCGCTGACGGGCGATCCAGCCAAGGTGGGCGATCATCCCGGTGCGACTTCGGTTTATGATGTGAATTCTCTTGGGCTGATCAAGTTGCTCGTCGGGATGAATCGCGGGGTGAATGCGGTGGGACGGCCCTTGCAGGGGCAAACCAAATTTATCATCGGTTGCGCCTTCAACCCCAACGCCCTCAATCTCGATTCCCAGGTGAAGAAACTCGAAAGCAAGCTGGCGGCTGGTGCTCAGTATGTGATGACGCAACCCGTTTTTGATCTCGATCTGGCCCGCAAAACCGTGGCGCGATTGAAACCGTTGGGTGTTCCGGTTTTTCTCGGTGTCATGCCGCTCTTAAGTTCGCGTAATGCTGAATTCCTCCACAATGAGGTGCCAGGCATCAAGATTGCCGAGGCGTTGCGCGAACGTTTGCGCCATGCCGCCGATGACAAAGTCGCGACACAAATTGGACTCGAAGTAGCGCGCGAAGTCCGAGATGTCGCTCTTGAAGCATTCCGTGGCGTCTATCTCATCACGCCTTTTCTCCGTTATGAAGTCAGCGTCGAGATGCTTCGCTAGAGCGTTGGAAATCATGGTTGCTTATGACGCGCCCCACTTTCGCCAATAATTGGATACCGGTTAATTACTGGTGGATATACTTAGCGGCCGTTTGTGCCTGGATGGTCGTTACTTCACTCCTTGTGCCGGAAGCTCCGGGAGGCGACATCTTTATCCTGAAGGACCCGGGAATTAATTTAGCCACGGGGCATGGCTACGTCTCCTGCTCAATGCCAGATAATCCATCCCTTGATTTCAAGGTGCATGCCAGCTACCCGCCTGTTTTCCCCATGCTTTATGCGGGCTACGTTTCAGTCTTCGGATTTGGTGGCAAACAGAACATGTACTTTGAATTGGCTTGCTGGGCCTTACGCAATGCCAGTTTGCTAGTGATTGTTTTTTTGATCATCGACTCATCGCGGATTAGAAAAATATTTTTGGCCATCTGTTGTCTGACCATTCCAATTTCTCTTGGAGCTCAGGATCGTCCCGAAGATCTTTCGCTGGCGTTTGTATTCCTGTCTCTCGCTTTGGTTTATTCCGCAAACAGAGTCCAGGCCGTCATTCTTGCAAGTCTAATCAATGGTATCACCTGTTTCATGCATCCTTTTGGAGGTATTATCACCATTCTCACCGGCAGTGTGTTGCTTCTTACGCAATTACATCAACGTCCAGAATTGAACCGGGTACAGTGGTTGGGTGCGTGGATTTTGCCGCCCTTTGTACTGATCATATCAGTTTGGATTACCCTAGAGGCTATCGCTCCAGACCTCGTCCGACGTTTTCTTGTTCACGGTACACAAGTGGGAGGCATTCATTTTGTCGCTACCAGCGACGGACGCGCCCTCTGGTGGGGAAGCTTTCTGTCAGAGTTTGAGTTCAATTATCCGGTCATGATCCAGTGCATTGCGCTCGTTTTGGTTGAGCTCCTGAATTTAGTCTTTTTCTGGAGATTCGGGGGTCGCAGGAACTTTATCGTATTTCTGCTCGTTCTTCTTTGGTTTCTAACTCCATTTCTTGTCTTTTTCTCATCTTTTGCCTATCGGCCTTATGCGGCGATCACCTTAACGGTATTCACCTCCCTCTGGCTTTGCTCCTTGTCACAAAAACCCAAGGCCTTGATTTTATTTTGCCTTGGAATCGCGATCCTCCTTTTGGGCATTACGCCAATTTTTGCCAAGTCCTTCATCGCACGTTGTCTTTTGACCGTTTCGAATGACTATGATCGCACACAAATCCATCGTTTTATTCCAGAGGACCCACAGGGAAAATTTTTTGTTGCGGCTGATCCATCTGACTATTTTGATCTGAAAGCCACAAATAAAATCTATTATAGCAGTTACAGCCCGCTCGATCAGTCCGTCAAATATATGCTTATTCTTGATGACCCTGGTTTACTGGCCAGGATTCATCAGAATAAACCGACGTATCCTCCCGGTTATGTTCCGGAGGAGTGGGAGGTCATCCATTGTCCCGACATTAAAATGGGAAATTTTTTAAGATTTTTTATTGTTCCTCAACTGTTAGGAACCAGCGCTAAGACCGTATATAGAAGAAAATCACCATAACCCACGCTTAACGAAGTGGGCCACTTTGGGTTATTCCGGTAGCGGCAACTCAGGCGGGGATTGCGGTGTCGGCTTCGGCTGTTCAGGGGGAGACTGCGGCGGCGGGGTGACATGAATATTTGTCGTTGTCGATGTCGTTGTCGACGTATCCGAGGGTGATTCTGAATCCGAATCCGATGCCTCCGAGGGCTTGGGGCCCCAAGTGTAACTGAGGCCGAGCCATTTCCCGTTTTCCCACTTGAGAAGAACCGTCTCCACTACAGATTCACCTTTGGCGAAGGAAGTGTCGTAGTTAATGATGACGCAGGCGGCATCTAAGCCCCGAATTCCATTCGGTTTATAGGTATGATCGGTCACTTTACGGCTAACAACCTTGCCCATTGGAACCCGAAGGGTCTTCAGTGCCAGCATCCATTTATCCAGTGTTATGGAATTGCGAAAGACATCGGAACCCGCGGCGTAACTCTCTTCGTATTGTCCGGTATCGATGAGGCCCAGCCATGCTTTTGCCGCAGCCAATACGTCGCTTGGATCAGCCTCCGGTTCAGCGAAACTTTTCGAGAGTGGTGCAAATAATAAACCGCAAAGGCTGACCAAAAGCAGCACCCGATTCAGCCCAGCGAGAGGGGAACGTGTATCTTTCATTTTTTGAAGTGACTGATTATTTGGGTATAGCCATTGGCGATGGTTTTGGGAATGTCATTCTAGATCGCTCGCATGACGTTCACTAATTTAACCCGTGCCAATGAAATCGGCGCAAACTCCTATCTGCTCGATTTCGGGCCCGATGGACGAGTGGTCCTTGACGCGGGCATGCACCCTCGCGCGGAAGGGGTTCAAGGATCTCCGCGCCTGGAGCAACTCAAGTTCGATTCGGTCGATACCATCCTGGTCAGTCATGCGCATCATGATCACACCGGCGCGTTGCCGTTGCTGATGAGAGATCACCCCGGCGCGCGGGTTTTCATGAGCGAGCCAACTTATTACCTGGCCGAGCCGTTGTTGCATAATTCCGTTCAGGTCATGCTCAAGCAGAAGGTGGAGAAGGGCATCGCGGAGTATCCTCTCTTTACGCATCGCGAACTGGACCAACTGGTGAAAGTCTGGCAAGCCTGCGGACTGGAACGGCCCTGGTCTCCGCGCGGTTATCCTGATCCCGAAAATGAAGCGCTTAGTTTTAGCTTTCACGATGCTGGGCATATTCTCGGGTCCGTGGGGACGGCGCTTCGGCATCGTGGCCGGACGATCTTTTATACCGGCGACGTGAATTTTACCGATCAAACGCTTTTGCGGGCAGCGGAATTTCCGCGCGCAGATATCGACGTCTTGATTACGGAGACGACGCGCGGTTCTCAGTCCATGCCTGAAAACTTTACGCGCGATGGGGAAATCGAGCGGCTGGCGTTGGCCTTGGAGCAAACTTTTGCCCAGGGCGGTGCCGTGCTCATGCCTGTCTTCGCGATGGGCAAGACGCAAGAATTGTTGGCGCAATTGCATTTCTTTCAGAAAAGCCGCCGCTTACCTGAAACGCCGATTTACATTGGTGGATTGGGGCGGTCGTTCTGTGAAATTTATGATCGTTTGGCCGGACGAACCCGGCGCAAGCATTCCAAATTGAATTTACTGGAGGATATCCGGCCACAGGTAATGGATGGACGTCTGGCCCGCGATTTCAATCCCAAGAAGGGACACATTTACTTGATCTCATCGGGTATGATGACCGAGAACACACTCTCGAATATTTTCGCCCAGGAATTTCTGGCCCATGAGCGACACAGTGTCTTTTTTGTCGGTTATTGCGACCCGCAGTCGCCCGCGGGTCGATTGCTCATGACCAAACAGAACGATTCGGTAACGCTCAACGCAGCTTACGGCCCACAACCCGTGCGTTGTCGGGTGGAGCACTTTGATTTTACTGCGCATGCCCAGCGGGAAGATTTGCTGCGCTACATTCTTGAGGTGAAACCGCGGGTTTGTGTCCTCGTTCATGGCGACCCTCCCGCACTGGCCTGGTTTCAGCAGGAACTCGCTACTCAGGCGCCCGGAATGAAAGTGGTGCTTCCCCAGCCAGGTGTGGGGATGGAGCTCTAATTTTTTGTCCGCTCGATTTTCACTGAAACGTAGTCAGCATCGGGCAAAATAAACTTTTTGATTTCCAGCGTGAGTTTTTTGATCGGAAATGTCTTCAGTAAATCGGTGGCAATTTCTTCCGCCAAAGTTTCCAGCAATTTACGCGGACGTTCGGCAGCAAGCTTCTTCACCTGCTGGGCTACGTCAAAATAATTGACTGTCCTCGACACGTCATCTGCGACGGCCGCATGGGAAAAACAATCGACGCTCATTTCGAGCGAGATGAGCAGTCGCTGAGGCTGAGCGCGTTCCTCGTCGGGTACGCCGAGATGCGCCCAGACTTCGAGGTCAACGACGCGGATGAGATCGGACATGGTCGAGAAGAATCCGGGTTGGACCGTTGATATCCATTTGTGCCGCTTCATCGAGCGTCACCCAACGATAATTCTCCGCCTCATCATTGAGCGTCACGTCACAACTTGTCGAGACGGCAGTGTAGTTGAGCAGCAGAAAATGGGCGCGCTTGTAAAATTCGGGTGGCTCGATGCAATCTTGCACGATTTGAAAACAAACATCGACGAGTTCGAGTCCGGTTTCTTCTCGAATTTCCCGGCGCAAGGCATCCTCCGCTTTTTCATTGCCCTTGATTTTGCCTCCGGGAATACCCCATTTATGACTCCATTTGTGAGTTTGGACCATCAACGCTTCGCCTTGTGAATTGAAGATCATCGCGCCAACGGTGGGAATGGGGGAGTGAGTCGAAATGCCGCGATGTCTCTCCAGGTAATTTTGCACGTCGCTCAAATTACGGAAAAGTAAATCAGGATTGGCTCGTTTGAGTTTTTGCAATGAATCGTAACCGGTCAATACGGCGCAACTCATCACACCCGCATGTCGGGCGGTCTCGATATCGTGAATCATATCGCCGATGAAGATGGTTTCCGAGGCATCGAGTTCGTGTTCAGCCAGGAGATGGAGAATGACTTTGCGTTTATCGAGTGCCTGCGTGTAGGCGTGCTTGAAATATTTCTTCACGCCAAGGCGGCCGCCTTGCGCTTCGAAATGCTCGTGGTGAATCGTGCTGAGCAGGAAGGTCGGCATCTGGCGATCCTGGAGATACTCAAGAAAATCAAGCGCGTGGGGTAGTGGCGCAATGCCGGTCTGCAACAGCTTGAATGCGGTGTGGTAATGATGGTCCAGTTCGGGCAGCGCTGATTCGGGCAGGTACTCCTTATAAAAGTCGGGGAAGGGGAGATAGAATTTTTCCCGGAATTCTTCCGCGCTGAACGGCGGTTTGCCGTAGTGCTTGAAAATCTCGTTGGTGGCCTCAAGGACTGGATTGAAATCATCGACCAGGGTGCCGGACCAATCGAGAATTACGTTGCGAATTTCCGCCATGTTAAAGTTGTAGCGGTGGTCTGCGACCGTCGCACTTTAAAAATCATCGATGTTTTTTGGACGCAACGGCAGTTAGCAGAGTTTTCACCGCTGCGATTTGGGCCAGCACGCGTTGTTCCAGCGGAAAGGGCTTCGGGGTTTCTGTCGTGTAGCTTACCTTCGTGTGATGAACACTGAGGTAAATCGCTTCGGGCCAGTCGGGGCGGTTCTCAATCGGGCCATGTTTCAGGACAATATTATTTCGCGAAATCACGCCGTTCCGGGCAGGCATCTCCTCGATTTCTGGGCGCAGATCGATGGGCACGTGACGTCCCATGGCTGAGATGATTTCCTGACCGAGCGTAAGTAAGAACGTCTTATTGAGTTCGTACAGGTAAGCGCCTACTCCCTCAAAGTCCTCATGCAGCAGCATCGCTGCATCGAACTGGCCCAATGTTTTGAGTGTCGCGATGTGGTCGATGATTTCAGCAGATTTTGGATTACGGTAATCGCGATTAAGGTCGATGCCGTCGGCATTGCCGCGTGTTCCGCGCGCCAAGCCATCCGGATTCAGAATTGGAAAGATCGTCGTATCGAAGTCTGAAAAAAAATCGGGCTGACGAAGTATTTCCATGAGAGCGACTGGCCCCGAGAGTTCATCTCCATGAATACCGGACGAAAGATAAACTCTCGGTGCACCCGAACCTGTTCGGGCTTCGCGATGCAACCAGGGGCGTGTACTGCTGGCGCAGGGCGATAAATAGCGGATGGTCCAGCCACCGGCACGAGCGGCCTCCTCAATGTCCCGCACGTAAGCGGCAGGATCAAATGCTTGGTCCGTCATTGTTTTCCGAGGCCATGGGCAGCGCGATATTCTTTGAAGCGATTGATCAGGCCATTGGTCGAGCTGTCGTGACTGGTAATCGTACCCGGCTTTTCGAGTTCGGGCAGGATGGCCTTGGCTAATTGCTTGCCGAGTTCGACGCCCCATTGGTCGAATGAGTTGATGTTCCAGATAATGCCTTGGGTGAAAATCTTGTGCTCGTAGAGGGCGATGAGCAGGCCGAGCGTTCTTGGTGTCAGCTTCGGGAAGAGGATCGAGTTGGTGGGGCGGTTGCCGGTGAAGACTTTGTGCGGGATCAGCTTTTCGAGTGCGTCATCTTTGAGACCCTCCTTCTCAAGTTCCTTCCGAACCTCGGTGGCAGTTTTGCCCTTCATCAGCGCTTCGGTTTGCGCGAAAAAATTGGAAAGCAGAATGAGATGATGTTCGCCGAGCGGATTCTGTGTCTCGATCGGCGCGAGAAAATCGGCTGGGATGAGTTGAGTGCCTTGGTGGATGTGCTGATAAAAGGCGTGCTGGCCGTTGGTACCGGGTTCGCCCCAGATGACCGGTCCGGTGGCGGTGTCGACTGAAATGCCGTCGCGCGTGACGCCTTTGCCGTTGCTTTCCATGTCGCCCTGCTGGAAGTAGGCGGGGAAGCGATGCAGGTATTGATCGTAAGGGAGGATGACGTGGGTTCGCGCGTGGAAGAAATTGTTGTACCAGACGCCGAGAACGCCGAGGAGGAGGGGGAGATTTTTTTCCGGCGGAGTGTCGAGGAAGTGTTCGTCCATGACGTGAGCGCCTTCGAGTAGTTCGACAAAATTTTCGAAACCAATGCTGAGCGCAATGGGTAATCCAATGGCGCTCCAGAGCGAGTAACGGCCGCCGACCCAATCCCAGAATCCGAACATGTTGGCAGGATCGATCCCGAATTTGGTGACTTCCTTTTCGTTGGTGGAAAGGGCAACGAAATGTTTGGCCACGGCCTTTTCGTCCTTGGCGGCGGCGAGAAACCAGTCGCGGGCCGAGTGGGCGTTGGTCAACGTTTCCTGGGTGGTGAAGGTTTTCGAGGCGATGATGAAGAGGGTGGTTTCGGGCGAGAGGGTTTTCAACGTCTCGGCGATGTGGGTGCCATCGACGTTGGAGACGAAGTGGGCTTTCGGGCCGCCCTTCGAGTAGGCCTTGAGTGCTTCGGTGACCATGACGGGGCCGAGGTCGGAGCCGCCGATGCCGATGTTGACGAAGTCGGTGATGGCTTTGCCGGTGTAGCCTTTCCAGGCGCCGGAGCGGACGGCCTGGGAGAAGGTCTTCATGTGGTCGAGGACGGCGTTGACTTCGGGCATGACGTCCTGGCCGTCGACGAGAATGGGGCGATTGGAGCGATTGCGCAGGGCGATATGGAGGACGGCGCGGTTTTCGGTGAGGTTGATTTTTTCGCCGGTGAACATTTTTTTTGTCCAGCCGGGAACGTCGCGTTCCTTGGCCAGCGCGAGGAGGAGTGCGAGTGTTTCTTCGGTGATGCGATTTTTGGAGTAGTCGAGGAGTAGGGCGTCGAATTCGAGGGAGAATTTTTGGAAGCGCTGCGGGTCGTGCGCGAAGAGGTCGCGCATCTGGACGTCCTTGTTGGCGTCGTAATGCTTTTGCAGGTTCTGCCAGGCGGGTGAGGAGGTGAGCGCACTCATGATACTAGAGCTAAGCCGAGTTGGGACGAGGTGCAACGGGTTTTTCTTATTTGTCTTAAATGGCTTATTTGACTTGGAGGAGGTTTGCGAAAATTTAGAACAAGCAGGATTTTTAGGCGGAATAGTCGGGAAAGCACCTCGTTGGAGTTTTTGGGCGAGTCGGTCCACGGCAGAGTCAGTCCGAGAATTTTGGTTCGGGAGGGCTTTCATATCGGAGCGAGTTTACTCCGAAGGCGGGAAAGTCCGGTAGCTCTGGAAAGCCTGGCGGGCTTATTCGGCTTAAAATCTTTTTTAGACAGGATGAACAAGATTAATGGGAGGGGAAGGCAGGCCGATTTTGCTTGAAGGGTCGTGAGGGAGGCCCAGCCTTAAGGTATGAAACAGTTCGAATACAAGGCGGTGACGGTCGACGCAGCGACGAATCACCTGATCGAAAGGGATTTGAATGCGCTGGCCGAGCACGGCTGGGAGTTGGTCGGTTACAACGAGCCAGCACCGGGAAAAGCGCGGTTGATTTTGAAGAGGAAAGTTGAAGGCGGACCAGGAAAATAATTTTTTAGCCTGTCCCATGTGTTGGAGTGAACTGCAACGAGGTTGATCCTTCGACCACTTATTCGGCTTCGCTCATGGATATTCTTTCTGTCTCGGTTCGGACTGATGACGGAAGATCGGCTCACTTTTCTTGCTTGTTGAAAGGGGTGGGGTTCTCGAAATTGGGGTGACATGAAGAGGCACACGGACGCATTTCTGTTGGCGCGGATTCGGGCGTGGACGCTTTTTCTGATCGCCGGGCTGATGATAAGCGGATTGACCGCGGTGCCGTTGCGGCCGGAGTTGAATTTGTTGGTGGGGATGTTCGCGCAGGATCAACCGCCGACAGAGTTGGGTTCGTGGCTGCTGCAGGTTCAAGCGGCCGTTAATGACGTGAGCGAACGATGGCCTTTTCTGGCGCTGGGTACGGATTGGCTGGCCTTTGGGCATGTGGTGATCGGGTTGGGTTTCATCGGTTTGCTGCGCGATCCGGTGCGGAATGAGTGGCTGATTACGTGGGGGATTATGGCGTGTGTTTTCGTGTTGCCGTGGGCCTGGGGTTTTGGCTGGGCGCGGGGAATTCCGTGGGGCTGGCGGTTGATCGATTGTTCTTTCGGCGTGGGTGGGTTGGTGCCGTTGCTTTTGATTCGACGCGATGTGTCGGAATTGAAGCAGCGGTTGATTTATGCGGTTTATCGCTAGAAGTTGTCCGATTACGATTGGCGATGGCAGGGTGGTCCTCTTATTATCTCGGTTTTATGAAAACTCAGGCAAAGCGTAAGCTGTCGGAAATCGATCTTTTACGAATCGGTCTGCCTGAAGAGCGCTATCGAGTGGATATGATTCTCTTCGATCAAGGTCAGCATTTATCCGCAGAGCTGCTGAAACTGGCGCTGGCGGGGATCGCCGCAGTGGGAGTTTTCCTGTCTTTTTTGCTGAAGACGCCCGCCGCTGTCGGCCTGACTGATGATTGGTTCAGGTTACTTTTTATGCTGGCGGTGATAGGCTTTGCCATTTCGATTGCGGTTGCTCTTTTGCAGCGGTTCTACGCGGGCGGCGCGATGTTCCATCACATTAAGGCGATGAAGTTGGCTTCTCAAAATGACGCGGGTCTCCATAAGGACATCGAAGAAAATCTTGCGGTGCGATTGAGTCAATTCATGCGCGCTTCCACGCTTTTGAAGGCGTCCGCGTTTTTTCTTTCGCTGGGAGCTACTTTGCTAGGTGGCGCATTAATCCGAATGCTGTTTGTCTTGTAAGAATTTTGCTCTCTTGGATTTAATTTTTAGCCGTTTGCGGTGTGCAGTTGGTAACTATGCTTTCCGAGCAACGGACCGCCGCTAGAGGTGCCAGAATTCTGCGACCCCTCTCGGGGTCGGTTTTGGTGGAACGCTTTCCGGTGGTGGCGACCGCTACGCGGTCTTACCACCGGCTACCTTGCTGACAAGCCTCCGGCTTGTACTGACGGTCAGGTCACGGATGCTCTTACCCAACGGCTATAGTTTTACTTAAGATGTTCTAGTGGCCGTTTCGGCCAGGGCAGACGAGGTCAGGATCGAGAAAGCGCCAAGAGCAAAACCGATGCTCCGAATAAAGATAGATTTCATGATAGTTGGATAGCGGGGCCGGTACCTGTTCCGAGAACAAGTTGGAACGGGGACGATGGTCAAGGTTCTTGTCACCGGCAGCTACTTTCCTTTAGTGTCGTCGTTCGTCCATGAGCCGGTTGCCCTTTTTACAACTCAAAAAATGCCGCACGAGCCGACCATGACGACGACTGCTGCCCCGGAAAAGCGGCTCCGCATTCTCGTTTTATGGGGGGCGGCTCATTTCGAGTATTATTTCACCAAGGTTTTTCTCGAAAATAACCGGTATGATTTTGAAGTGGTTTCGGGTGATCGCTCCAAAAGGAAGTCGCCGGATGCGGCTTCATTGGGACGACTTTGGAATTTGCGCCGCAGGCTTATGCGGGGCGAGTTCGATCTTGTCATCAGCGGTCCGATCCAGAATTCGCCCTGGCCGCGCAATAAGCGGCTGGCCACGCGCCTGGCGCAGGCTTTTCGGTATTTCACTTATAAACGTCGGATGCTCGATACATTTTGGACTTATTGGCTCTTGGCGGGAAAGCTACGCAAGCAAGTGCCGCTGGCGGTGGTCGATTTTCTCGATACTTCCTTTGTTTTGCCGAGGGATTATCCACTGCTCAAGGCGAGCACGCTCTATTTCAAACTTAATCTCTATTTTTGGCCGAGGCGGTCGTTGATGCCGTTGGAGAATTTTTTCGGCAGTCGTCGTGTGACCCCGTATGCGACGAAGCTTCGCCCGTTGACCAACGGCGTTCACCGCCATTCGATCCCGGAGAAAGTGCGTCCGATGCGGGAGCGCGATATCGATATTTGTTTTACCGGGACGATCATTCCCAACCGGGGGGAGGGTGACATCGATCCCTTTCCAGACCTGACTTACAATCCGATCCGGCGTGAACTTTACGAGCGGACGCTGAAGCTCGAAAGTCGCTATAAGATTTTTTGCATTAACGGGATCGTGTCGAAGGAAGAATATCGCGAGCTGTTGCAGCGCTCCAAGTTGATGGTGTGCAGCGAGAGTTTCGGCTGCGAGACGTTTCGACATTACGATGCTTCCGCGGCGGGGGCGATTCCACTGGTGAATTGGCCTTACGCGCAAAATTACATGCCGCTTCAGCTCGACGTGCATGCGATCTATTTTTCCCTGATCGGTGATGATTTCGAGCGTGTGGTGGCGAGGGCCTTGAGCGATCCGGCAAAGCTTGAGGAGATTTCGCAAAATGCGCGTGCTTTTACCATTCGGTATAAGGAGCATCAGCACGTTGGTGATTACATGATCCAGGAGACGCTGCGTGAACATGCGCGTCTGAAGATGTCCGCGGGCGCATCGATTGTTCCGACAACGATTTTATCAAGCACGGCAAACCCGGAACGGGGTGCGAAAAATGAGGTATCAGCGTTATGCGATTAGCCGCGATCATGCTTCTCTTCAAGGAGCAGGCTTTTGTCGAGGCCAGCGTCCGGGCGATTTATCCTGTGGCCGATGCGATTTGTTGCACGACCCGGCACGACCGGAACTTCTCCGGTCAGGAATTGGTGCCTGATCGGACCCTCGACGTTCTGTTGCAGGTGCCCGACCCGGACAATAAGATCAAAGTTGTCATCGAGAGGGACCTGTCGCAAGTGTGCGGGGAAAACAGTGAAGCTCGGTTGCGCAATGCCGCCATTGGGTTGGAACCCCAAGCCGACTATTACCTCATTGTCGATAGCGATGAGGTTTGGTCAGCGGATGTCTTGCGGAAGTGCTGGGAGTATGTCCAGCAGACTCAATGGGCCGCCTACAAAGTTTCAAGCTACACCTATTTTCGCCAGTGGAATTATCGCATCGTCGAGCCGGGGAACGGTTATCGCCCGCTGGCCTTTCTCCGCAAGGGGTTTTATTTTGACACGGACCGCCAGATCCAATGGCATGGCCCGGCGCGGTGGAAGGAATATTTCCGCAAGGGGCGCAAACCCAAAACGGTTTATCTACCACCGGAATGGCGGATTCATCACGGCTCTTGCGTAGGCGATGACGCGCGGATACTGACCAAGATCAAAAATTATGGCCATGCTTCGGGAGTTGATCCGACCTGGTTTGATCGCGTGTGGAAAAATTTTCATCCCGGCATTCGTGATTTTCATTACTTCGCGGATCGCAAACATATTTACGAGAGTCTCATCACGATTCCGACGACCGATTTGCCGGAGGAAGTTGCGCGTTGCTCCTGGCCCGAGGGTTGGATTGAAAAATAAATACTTCGCCTGCTGCTGGCGCTGAATTCTTTACCGGGGGAGCGAGAAATAAAATGTGGCGCCTTTGTTGACCTCGGCTTCGGCCCAAGTGCGGCCGCCGTGGCGCGCGATGATGCGGCGGACATTGGCCAGTCCGATGCCGGTGCCTTCAAAATCCTCCTTGCGGTGGAGTCGTTGAAAAACGCCGAATAATTTGTCGGCGTATTGCATGTCAAAGCCGACGCCGTTGTCGCGGACAAAAATTACCGTTTCTTCCGGTTCGATCTTGCAACCGATTTCGATTTTGGCGGGATCGCGCGGTCGGGTGTATTTGATGGCGTTCAAGAGGAGATTGCTGAAGACCTGGCGCAGAAGGGAGGGATCGGCCTGTACCGTGGGGAGATCGTCCTTTTGCCAGACGATATTTCGGTTTTCAGTTTCGGGTTGGAGTTCCTGCATGAGGTGTTCGAGCAAAACTTGAAGGTTGACTTCGACGCGTCGGACTTCAGTGCGGGCCGTGCGTGAAAAGTCGAGGAGATCGTCGATCAGGCGGTTCATCTGCTGGGAGGAATCGATGATGAAGGTCAGGCAGCGTCTGTCCTTTTCCGAGAGGGAGGAGCCGACCGATTTATCGAGGATGTCGGCGAAGCCTTCAATATGACGCACGGGCGCGCGCAAATCGTGCGAGACGGAATAGGAGAAGGCTTCGAGTTCCTTAATGGCTTCCTCAAGTTTTTGGGTGCGCTCGCGCACCTGCCGTTCCAGCGCGGCATTTTCCAGGCGCAAACGCCGCACGGTGAGGGCCCGCTCCAGCACGGGTAGAATCGCGCTTAATTTGAAGGGCTTGAGAATGTAATCGAGCGCGCCTGATTTCATCGCTTCGACCGCCGTGGCAATGGTTCCTTCGCCGGTCATGATGATGCCGACGAGATTGGGGTCTTTTTTCAGGGCCAATTGTAACAGGGTGATTCCGTCGAGGTCCGGCATCATCAGGTCGGTCAGCAGGAGATCGAATCGGCCTTCGGCAATCTCTTCCAGCGCTAGACGGGAGGAGGAAGAGCCGGTTGTTTCGTACCCGTGGTCCTTGAGCGTGGTGCAAAGCGCCTTCATTTGCGTTGACTCGTCGTCGACGATGAGAATCTTTGTCGCGGAGTATTCAGGCATAATGCTCACGATTTTGTCTTGTGCAGGCACTTAGCCAGGGTCTCGCGCAATTCGCGCAACTTCGGCGGTTTGTTGAGGACGTGATCGACGTGCGGTGGAACATCGCCCTCAGCGACGAGGCGCTGGCCCCAGCCGGTGAGAAGAATGATCGGCAAGGAGGGATCCATCGCCTTGATTTCAGAGGCGACTTGCCGTCCGTTGACGTAAGGCATGCCGAGATCGGTAATCACCACCGCAAACGGTTCCTGCCGTTCCCGGGCCTGGCGGAAAGCTTCGATGCCCTCGCGTCCGCCGCTGGCGGTGGTGACCAGATGGCCGTCGATTTCCAGCGCGTCTCGCAACGATTTGATCAGGAGCGGGTCGTCGTCCACGACGAGGAGGCGCAGCCGCGAGGGGACAACGAACGGCGTTGTGGTTGAAGATGGTTCCGTAGCGATGGCGGCGGGTACCGGGAAAACAAGTCGCACCGTCGTTCCCTTGCCCGGCGTGCTTTCGATGTCGATGTCGGCGTTGTTGCGACGGGCGATACCGTGCACCATGGCGAGTCCGAGACCGGTGCCTCGTTCGCCCTTGGTGGTGAAAAACGGTTCAAAGCAGCGGCGGAGCGTGTCTTCGCTCATGCCCACGCCCGTGTCGCTGACTTCGACCCGGACCTGGTGAGGGGAGGGGGTGACTATCGTCCGCAACGTCAGCTTGCCACCCTCGGGCATGGCATCGACGGCGTTGAAGACAAGATTCACCAGCGCTTCGCGAATCTCACTTTCGACACCCATGACGGCAGGCACATTGGAGGCCAGATCGGTTTCCATCGTCACTACAATACCACGCTGTTGCGGAATGTCGTTCCAGCGGGCGCGGGAAAGATCGATGACCTGCTGCATCAAGCGATTCAACTGTACCGGAGAAAGAGTCAGTTGCGGTTCACGCTGACGATAAAATTCCTTCATGCGCGAGACGGTCTGCGCCACGTCATCGATGGCGTGCTGGATGGTCTCGAGATAATCGCGGGCGCGGGGGCTGAGGCTTGGTTCGTTTTCCAGCAACGACTCAGTGTAGAGCGCGACGGGCGAAATGGCGTTATTGATATCATGCGCGATGCCGCTGGCCATCTGGCCCAGCGCACGCAGTCGCTCTTGTTGCATGACGGCCTGCTGGGTCTGACGCAGGTCGTCGTAAGCCTGATGCAGCGCTTCATAAAGCTGGGTCTGGTGCGCGGCCAGCGCGACGTGTTCGCTTAGTTGCCGCAGGAATTCGCATTCTCCGCTACTGAAATTGTTGGGTTCTTGTCGGGCGGAAAGGAGCACGCCAAATACTTTGCTTTCGACCTGAAGCGGCGCGGCGACGATGGAGTGCAGTCCGTGTTCTGCCAGTTTTTTGAAAAAGGGAAAGGTGGAAGAACTGATATCGGGTTCGAAAACGAGTTGCCCGGCCACGCATTTGGCCATTCCATTTTGCCCGACTTCGATGCGATTGCGTTCTGGCCGGGTTAGTTCTTCGGCAAGTTTTTCATTCCGGACGCCAACCCCCGTGATGCTGAGGGTATTGGCCCTTGGATCGTGGATGCAGATGCAGCAGAAATCGACCGGTAAATGTTCTTCCACGGTCCGAATCACCACCTGAAAGACGCTGGGCAAATCCTGTCGTTCGCCGATGGCGCGGGTGATGCGGTGGAGCAATTCGAGACGCGCCAGCTGTGACTGGACCCGGTCTTCCGCTCCCTTGCGCTCGGCGATTTCCCCGCGCAAGGATTCGTTGGCCGTTCGCAGGGCTTTGTCGCGTTCTTCGATGCTGGCCAGCAACTGATTGAAGGCATCGGTCAACTGGCCCGCTTCATCGCGACCCTTCGAAGGGACGCGGACGGTGAAGTCCTTGTCGGAGGAGATGCGCCGTGCCGTTTCAGTCAGGGTATGAATCGGTTGTGAAATCGGTTTTTGCAGCCATGCGGAAAGGAGAAGAGCAACCAACGCCGAGCCGAGGAGCACGGCCACGGCCAGCGCCGCGAAGAAGCGCAGGCGGTCATACATGCCTTCCAGACTGGCTTGTAAATAAAGCGTGCCGATGCGGCGGTCGTTCAAAATCACCGGGCGGAGGACAATCAGACTGCCGGATTCGAAACGATGGCCGTCTTCGTCCGGATGATCAGGAAAGACAACCTGATGTCCGGCGCGGGTGTACATGGCAAACTGGCCACCCTTTTCATTGTAGAGGCAGGCGGCAGTAACGTAGGGTTCGGCCTGTAAGGCCTGCAGCGTTTGTTGCGCGGCGGTTTCGTCTTGAAAGGCGAGGGCGGCCTGCGTGTTCTTGGCCAGGACATCGGCCAATACGGTGGTGTCACGCGCCATCGCGTCGCGAAATTGGTAGACTTGGTATGCGCCCAAAAGGCCGCAGGCCAGCAGCAACACCACGCCACAGGTGAGCATGATCACCAGGGTCAGCTTTTGCCGAATTGGCCAATCGCGCATCCAGTTGATGTCGGAATTATTTTTCACGGTTCAACGATCTTGCCCAGCGACAACAATTGCGAACTGATCTTCAGTCCGCAGTGTTGGGCTGATTGAGGATTGATTTCAAAGCGGACTTTGCCGCCGGTGAGGTAAAAATTAATGGTGCCACCGGCGCGGGCAAAGCCCTGGGTTTCACTCACGGTGAGGATCGGCTTGGAATTGAGTTGCGATAGAATCTCGCTTACATGGCTTTCCTCCGAGCGAGAGACAAAAATCACCTGGCAATCCTGCAGATCTTCAATCTTCTCCGCCCGCGTCACCGTGAGCCGATGGCTGTCGATGGATTCCCCGTGAATGGTTCCATCGAGAGCCGAGCCGAAGGGGTCGTCACCCAGGATGCCAATGCGAAACGGGGCATCGGGATTGGGGAAACTTGTTCCGGGCCATTTTACGAATTGAACAAAATTAAAGAGAAAGGCGGCCTTGATCTGGTACTCGCGACTCTCGTCGGATTGTGCGCGAAGAGGCACCTGGTCCAGGACACGGATGACCAGAAGCAAGAGAAGCAGAAGAAAAAACGAATTCCGCCGCAAACGTAATTGAGCCCACTTAAACAGGGCCAGCAAAACAAACTCTAAAAATGCCATGCAATCTTTCCATAAACACTGCGTTCAATCTGCACTTGAGTAGGACTTGGGAAGGTATACTCGGGATGTTCATCGTGTAAAAGATTCTGTCCGACGACGGAAACTTCCAGGTTCTTCGTCGGATGCCAAGCCAGACGGGCATCGAGTTCAAAATAGCTGGGGATGGTTCCGGCGGTTGGTCCATTATTGACCGTCAACGTGTCCACCCAGCGCGCGCCGGTATCAAATTCCATGTTTTCGGGCAGATCCATGGAAGAGCGGAATGAAACTTGATTCTGGGGATCGGCTGTTTCGTTGAGCCCGTTTGTAAAGTCGACTTCTCCCGGCCTGACGTGGATGTGTTCCTTGAGGAAATCGTAACCGGCGTGCAAACGCCACCAATCGAGCAGTTGATAATCGGCGCTCACCTCGACTCCGTAGGTTTCGCCTTCGAGATTATTCTGCAAATAGACCGGAAAGATCGTAGCGGAGGGAGTCGTGCTCCGGATCTTGCTGTAATCGTTGTAATAGGTGGAGATGGAGCCGGAAAGCTTGTCCGTAAGTTGGGCGCGATAACCGACTTCGTAGGCAATCAGCGTCTCGGAAGTGAAGGCGGTGGTGCCGGTCAGGATGCTCGGTATTTTGAAAACAGGAGGCAAGCCCGTGGGTTCCTCCAAATCATGGTCGATGCGTGACGGGGTCCGCACGGCACGCGAGACCGCCGCCCAAAGCATTTGTTTTGGGGTAACATTCCATTGCAGGCGACCGCTGGGCTGGACTTCAAATCCGGTATAATCGTTATGTTCCACCTTCGTTCCCAGCGTAAAAAACAAATCGTCCTGAAGCTTGATTTCATCCTGCACAAAAGTGCTGAGCAGATTTTGGTTCAAAGGCGCGGGGTAAAAGGCCAGCGTCGGCGCGTTGTTATTTTGGTCGTGAGTGAAGCGATAACCCGCTCCCCAAGTGATCTGGTTGCGATCACCCACGACGAAGTGATGCTGAAAATTAAGGTCGTAAGTGTCGAGGCTATCGGCAAAAAAGCCGCCTGGTTCAAAGGTGATTCCCTTAATGATCGATGGAGCGGTCGGTTGGGATGAGTTCGTCCGGTCGTAATACAATTGCAGGCTCATGTCCGAATCGGACGAAAAGGTATGCGTCCAGCGACCGAGGACATTCTCGCCGCTTTCCACATCTATTCCCGGAACCAAGGTGTTTCCGGAGGCGCCGTTGTAGTAATCGCCCTGCAAGGTGAATTTGTCATCCGATGTGCCTGCCGTATCGATGCGGAATCCACCCCGACCTTCACTCCAGGCGTCGGGTGCGGGAGCCCCACCGGTATAGACTTCGGGGTTGCGATCAAAATAAGTGCCGTACACACGATAATAGACGTTTGGGGCCAGTGTCCCGCCGTAACGAATTTCTCCAGAATCCCGCAATTCCGACCCACCGGCACCTTCCATGTACCACCCTTGCGTGTCCTGGGCGCTTTTGGAGATGACGTTGATGACGCCATTGACCGCGTTGGCACCCCAGAGTGTTCCGCCCGGTCCGCTGACGACCTCGATCCGGTCGAGGTCTTCCAGCATGACGTTTTGCACATCCCAAATAACTCCGGAAAAAAGTGGTGAGTAGACCGTTCGGCCATCAATCAGGACCAGGAGTTTATTGGACAAATCCGCATTGAATCCGCGTGCACTAATGTTCCAGTCATGGGCATTGTCCTGGTCCACTTCGAGATTATCGGCCAGTCGCAACGCCTCCGGCAGGCTGGAAGCGCCCGAACGACGAATTTCATCATTGGTAATGATCTGAATGGCGGCGGGTGCCTGCCCAAACGGTTCCGGCTCTTTGGACACGGAGGTGACCTGCTGGTCCATCAACTCCTCCAAACTCATACTTTTGAAGACTTCCGGCCCTCCGGTATTAGTTGAAGATGTGGGCGGATTATTGGTTGTAACCGCAGGTATGGCGATTGAAGGATCGGTCGAGGTTTGATCTGGCGGATTATCTTGGGCAGGTAAACCACTTATTGTGATCGACCAAAAGACGAAACAGCTTACTAAAATCGGAATTCCTAGAAAGCGGCATTGCTTTAATCGACATTTACAACTCATCGATGGACAATACATAATCCTCCTTAGTCGGTCCTAGGCGAACCAGATCAACGATTACTTTCACACGTCGATCATGTTGTGAACTTAACGTTTAGGCATATGTTTACAAGTATTTTCCTAGTTTGTGATACAATTTTTTGACAATTATAAACTGAACTTCACAACTTCACATTCAGAAAGTTGATTCGAGAAGAAAGGGCCAAGGAAAGTTGAAAAAATGCTGCGATAGTTCCCTTGGTTTAAGTAAATCCTCGAGTGAAAATGTAATGTCTTTCCGTTTGCACCAATCCGATTCGCACGGATATTGACTTGTATGCTTTCGGCTCCGGTGGAAGGGCAATTCGAATGCATCCCTGTGGAGTCTTTGGTTATGAAGTCGTCGTTACACATCCTTCACATCGAAGACTCGGTCGAAGATTGTGAGTTGATCCAAAATCTTTTGCGGAAGGAAGGGCTGAAGTGTGAGGTATCGCGGGTGGAAACAAGATCGGAGGTTTTCAACGCGCTGCAAAATGAGTCGTTCGATCTTATCCTTTCCGATTGCAAGCTCCCGGCTTTCAGCGGACTGCATGCATTGGAAATTGCGCGGGCGTTAAAACCGGAAACGCCTTTTGTTTTTGTTTCCGGCACCATTGGCGAGGAGACGGCGATCGAATCGCTCCGCAATGGTGCCACCGACTATGTTCTGAAGGAGCATCTTTCCCGGCTGGTTCCGGCGGTGCGCCGCGCCTTGGCGGAAGCCGAGGAGAAGAGATTGTGCCGGAAGCTGCAACAGCGTTTGCATGAGGCGGGCCGGCTGGAGGCGATCAGCACTCTCTCCAACGGTATCGCGCACGATTTTAACAATATTTTGACCATCATTCTGGGGCATACTTCCCTGCTTTCCACGCAGTATGACAAGCCGGACCGCGTCCAGGAAATTAATGAGACCATTCGCCTCGCGGCCAAGCGCGCTTCGGATGTCGTGCAGCAACTCCTGGCTTTTGCGCATAAGAGCGAAGGTCATGCCGTGCCGACCGATCTCAATCGCCGTCTGCAGGAAAGCATGAGCGTGTTGAAGGCATGTGTACCGGAAAAACACGAACTCATCTTTGAGCCAGCGGCCCATTTGCCGAATATCCTGGTCGATGTCGGCCAGTTGAATCGCATCCTGATTAATCTGATCGTCAACGCGGTCGACTCGATGCCCACCGGCGGACGCATCACCCTCTCGACGACGTTTGTTTCGGTCCAGGAAATACCCGATTTGCTGCCGGAATTGGCGACCGACTATTACGTTGGTCTCAAGGTGGCCGATACCGGCGTGGGTATGGACCCTCTCATTCGCGAACATATCTTCGAACCCTTTTATACGACCAAGGAACGAGGGCGCGGCACCGGCTTGGGTCTGCCAGTGGTTTATGGACTGATGCAGGCCCATCATGGATCGATTGAGGTGGCTTCCGAACCGGGCAAGGGCACGACGATCTCGCTTTACTTTCCGGTCCCACAGGAGGCGGTGACGCCTGCCTCTTCCCAGCTGTCAAACCCAGATTTGAATGGTTCGGAAACGATCCTGGTGGTGGACGATGAACCCGACGTCGGTTTTTACCTTGAAACCATTTTGCAAAATCACGGTTACCGTGTGCTGACGGCCCAGGATCACAAGCAGGCCATCGATTTATTCAAGGCCCATCGGGAGGAAATTCAATTGGTGCTTTCCGACGTTGGATTGCCCAAGGTGGACGGCATCACTTTATGTTCGAAGCTCAAAGAGCTTAAGCTCGACCTCAAAATCATCCTGTGCAGCGGCTATTCTCCCAAGGATTTCAAAAAACGGATGAATGATCTTGGTTCCGATGTTTTTCTGGCCAAGCCCTATAACACCCACGAGATCCTCCAGTGCGTGAGGTCTGTTCTCGACAACTCCGCAGTCCAGCATTCGGCGTGAATAGTTCTTGGCGGGGCAGGGGCAATAAGGACTGATCAATTCCGCTTCGAGAAGATTGGCCAGAGGTAGAATCTCCATTGGCAGAAGGACGATTTTAGCACAATCTTTTGTTTTCCCGTTCCATGAGCGCAAATGTTTTGATCGTCCAGCCCGATCCGGCGCTGACGGAGCGGATGAGTCAGCTTATTCTGGAGGGAACGCCACACGCCTCGATTTCCGTGGCTCATCATCCCGATGATGGCATCATGGCGTTGGATCATTTCGATGATCTCGATCTTTGTCTCGCCGAGCTTTATTATGTGGAGGGAAATGGCCTGGCGTTTCTTGCTGCCATTCGCGCCAAATTCCGCAACGTCCGGGTGATCATCGTGACGGGATACGATCTGCATCACTTTGCGAATTACACTCAGGGATTGACGATCCTGTCCACGCCACTCGATGAACCCCTTTTCAGCACGATCTGTCAGGATGCGTTGGCCACGCTGGAGGGACAGGAGTTTCCCTCTTTCCGATTGGGCAAGAAGCAGCCGCCGGATCGTTGGGGGGACTGCTATGCGGCTTATGATACGGGAGTGAAGCGCGATGTTTTCGTTACGATGATTCATTCCTGGGCGTCACCGGAAGAGGCCCTTCAATTTCGTGCTTCCGCAGCCTTGATGGCGCGAGCGGTGCATCCAAACGTTCAGGCGGTCTATCAGGCCGGTAAATATCAAGGGCGGGATTTCTTTGCCCGCGAGAAGTGGGACATGCCGAATCTCTCGGAAATGGCGATGGCGGGGCAGACGATTGAGCCGCGTCTGGCCGCACAGATTATCCAGACTGTCGGTGGCGTGGTGCTTTTTTGGAATGCAAACAAGTATCCGCATAGCATCATCGGCGCCACCGATGTTTCGGTTTCTCCTCAGGGAGTAATCAAAGTGGCTAATTTCGTTAATCCCGCCCAGCCCCTGGCCCCACTCACCCTGACAAAGCTCTCAGTCTTGGCCAATGCGGTTTACGCGCTGCTTCCTCCACCGGAAGAGGTTCCTGAGCGGGTGACAAAATTGTTCGATCAGCTTCGTGCCGGACCGGTGCCGCTGGCCCAGATGGTGAGTGAAGCGCAGTCGATCTATATCGATTTGGCCCCGGAGCAAGAGATTGAAGTTACGGAAGAGCATCAAATCGCGCAGGATACCCTCCAGGCGGAACGTCGCAAACAGGCTCTCAAGTACAAGATCATGGCGGGCGCTTTCGGCCTTCTCGTTCTGGTGGTCTGCGGTATTTTGTATTCCCTGCTGAATCCGCCTTCACATGCCTTCGATCAAATGGTTGAAATTCCAGCCGGGCCCTACATTTATCAGGATGGTCCGGCCACCCTGGACCATACTTTCTATATCGATAAGTATGAAGTGACCTTTGGACAATATCTCAAGTTTCTTCGGGCTGTGCAGGCGAAGAATGGCGATGATTCCGCCTGGAGGCATCCTTCGCAAAAATCGGACAAGGATACCTATCACCAGCCCAAGGATTGGGAGAACATTTTTAAGTGCATCCGGTATCACTATCTTTACAACAAGCAAACTCTCACCCTCGATTGTCCCGTTTTTAATATCGATTGGTACGATGCGCAGGCTTATGCCAAGTGGGCGGGCAAACGTCTTCCCGACGAGCATGAATGGGAGAAGGCGGCTCGCGGAACGCAGGGCTATCTCTACCCATGGGGCAATACCTTTGCTCTCAAGGCCAATGTTTCGGTGGTACTTCCGGGGGCAGGGGAGACGGCGGTGTCGCGCGGACATTCCTACCTGGCGGTCGATGCGATGCCGGAGGATGTAAGCCCTTATGGCGTTTATGACATGGCGGGTAATGTCAGCGAATGGACCGATACGCTTGTCCCCAGCACGAAGATCGAATCGGGGCAGGTGGCGGTGATCCGCGGCGCCAATTTCAGGATCAACTCGGAGGAGCATGTCATGCTGACTTTTCGTCATGTCGATCAGGCACCAGTCGCACGGGACTTCTGGATTGGTTTTCGCTGCGCCAGTGATACACCGCCTGTGGCCAAATAAACGCAAGCGGCCCTTTCTTGGCATGCTTTGCGCAACCAGCTAAGGTCGAACAACCATTTATGCCGCGTTCTTCCAGTTCCTCCGATTCCGAGTCTTCGCCTCAAGCTACACCCAAGGTAAAAGTCACGCGTGAGACGCTCCGGCAGATGTTCAGCCTCTACCGTTATCTGAGGCCATATCGCGGAAAACTCATCGTTGGTCTGATTATGCTCGTGGGTTCCAGCGCGCTTGGAGTTTGTTTTCCTGCCCTGGCCAAGGTCCTCATCGACAGCACAACTCATCAGCAGGCGTTCGACATGGCCTGCCTTATGGCCGCCGTTCTTCTGGTCCAGGCGATCATGTCATATTTTCAATCGCTTCTCTTCAACACGGTCGGTGAATTCGGGCTCTCCGATCTCCGTAAGGCGCTCTTCGGTCATCTCACGGAAATGCCTATGACTTTTTTCAGCCAGCAGCAGGTGGGCGAACTGACTAGCCGGATGTTTGCCGATCTCACCCAGTTGCAGGACGCCTTTGTCATGGCCATCCCGCAATTTCTCCGTCAAAGCATTATCATGCTTGGCAGTATGGTGATGATGGTCTGTATTTCGCCGCAACTAACCGGCGTCATGCTGACTTGCTTTCCGCCCACGATCATTGGGGCCATTTTAATCGGACGCCTTGTCGGCAAACGTTCCCGCGTCACACAGGACGAACTCGCCCAGTCGGCCAACGTTGTCTCGGAAGCATTTCAGGGCATCGCCAACGTCAAGGCGTTCTGCAACGAGCTTTTCGAGCAGAAACGTTATGAAGCGCGCCTCACTCTTTTCCTCAAATCGGTCAGGCGTGGCGCAAAAGCGCGGGCGGCATTGGTTGCGTTTATCATCTTCGCGATCTTCACCGCCATCACCGTTGTTCTTTGGTATGGCACAACTCTTCTGCTCGATGGTTCGCTTAAGGCTGGCGATCTTTTCGGGTTCACGTTTTACACCATTTTTATCGGCGGTTCGCTCGGCAGCTTCGCCGATCTCTACAGTAATCTCCAGCGCTCGATTGGAGCAACCCAGCGTGTGCGCGAGTTGCTGGCCGAACCGTCGGAGCCTTTGGAAGTTGTTACCCGGGTGATTCGGTTTCGTGGCGACGTTAGTTTCGACCAGGTTGGCTTTGCTTATCCTTCGCGACCGGAAGTGAACGTGCTCAAGAATCTAAGTTTTTCTGCATCGGCTGGAAAAGTTGTGGCGCTGGTCGGGCCGAGTGGCTCGGGAAAAATCGACCATTGCTGCGCTTTTGCTTCGGTTCTATGATCCCCAACAGGGTCGGATTCTTTTCGATGGTCGTTCTGCCACCGACTATGGGTTGCATGAATTGCGCGGACAGATGGCGCTGGTGCCGCAGGAAGTGCTTCTTTTCGGGGGCACGATTGCGGAAAATATCGCCTATGGAAAACCGGGCGCAACGCAGGCCGAGATCGAAGCCTCGGCGCGTCGGGCCAACGCGCACGATTTCATTGTGCAGTTTCCCGAAGGCTACCAAACACTGGTCGGTGAACGGGGAGTGAAAGTCTCGGGAGGGCAGCGTCAGCGTATCGCTATTGCCCGGGCGTTGCTCAAGGACCCTTCCATCTTGATTTTGGATGAGGCGACCAGCGCACTCGATGCCGAAAGCGAACTTCTCGTCCAGCAGGCGCTGGAGGAACTGATGAAGGGGCGCACCTGCTTTGTGATTGCGCACCGGCTTTCCACCATCCGCCACGCCGACACCATCGTTATGCTGCGGGACGGGGCTGTCCGTGAAACTGGCTCGCACGATGAATTGATGAACGTGCCCGACGGCGCTTACCGTCGCATGGTGGAACTGCAAAATGGCGCAAACGTGTTGACGGAAGAAGCGGAAGTTGCGGCGGTGAAGTAGAGGGAAAATTTTGGTACTCATTTTGAAGATGCCAATTTCGCCTGACAAAAGGTAAGGCCAGGCTTATCATTGAGACATGAGTTTTACGGAGGTTCTCAATGAATTACCTGCTTTGACCGTTGAACAACGTCAACTCTTAGTCAGTCGGGCGTTGGAACTAGACGACCTGCCGTTACACACCGAAGATGTGGCTTTAATTGAAGAACGTCTGGCTGCTCATCATCGTAATCCTGCTTCATCAGTGCCTCTGGCCGAGATCAAGACTCGTTTGCGAGATCGCTTCTCAAAATGAGTTGGCATGTGGTGGTGCGTCCTGAGGTTGAACAGGACGTCGCAGAAGCCGCTCTTTGGTATGAAGCGCAGCGCCCCGGTTTGGGGGCGGAGTTTATCGAGGAAATCATTCGGGTGTGGGATAGTTTGGAAGAAAATCCATTTCTCAATTCCCGACGGCATTCGGATAAAAACATTCGCTGGCGTTATCCCCAGCGTTTTCCGTATCGCATTATCTACGAAATTGCGGAGTCTGAAGGGACAGTAGTAGTAGCCGCCATATTACATGCGGCGAGGCATGACCGCCATTGGCACCGTCGCGTATAAATTTCTGCACTAACGGTTCTAACCTACCGCCACTTCACTTGGCGCTACGTCCCTGCCTCGTACGCCGACAGGGGACGTAAAGCGCGATCAGGGCCCTTGTCGGGCCAGGGGACTTATGCGTCCGCCACCCAGTCTCCGAGGCGGAGGTATTCGCGTATTTTCCGGCGTTCGTAGCGGCTTTGCTGCACCTTGGAGGGGCGCTGCTCCGCGACGCGGAGGGGGTGTTTGCTTGTTCGAACCAAGTCGACCATCATGTCGGCTGTTTTCATCAGGACGTATTTCCTTTCGGGTTACTGTTGTTCGAGCCTTCGGTGAGCGTAAAGAATGCCAACTCCGTGAAAGAAACTAAACAACCCCGCCTTACGAGCTCATCTCGGCCACGTAATTTTATCGCCAAGCCGCCGACTTTACGCCGGTTGCGGCTTGAAGCATGCTCGTTCCACGTCATATTAACTGCACTTTAAATCTATGCCACTTCACACGTTTTTCAACTCGCTCCGTTCCACAACCACTCAGTCTGGTCAAAAAGTTACATACTATTCTCTTCCTGCGCTGGAAGAAGCCGGAGTGGGGCCGATTTCCAAACTGCCGGTCAGTATCCGCATTGTTCTCGAGGCAGTTTTGCGTAATTTCGACGGAAAGCGGGTCAGTGAAAAGGATATCCGCACGCTGGCCAATTGGAACGCCAAGGCGCCCGCCTCAGAGGAGATTCCCTTTGTTGTGGCGCGGATTGTTTTACAGGATTTTACCGGTGTCCCGCTCCTGGTCGATTTGGCCGCGATGCGCCACGCCGTCGCCAAGCTGAAAAAGAATCCGAAGCTGATCGAACCGCTCGTGCCGGTCGATCTTGTTGTCGATCACTCCGTGCAGGTCGATGTCGCCGGTTCCGCCGACGCGATGCAGCGCAATCTCGAATTTGAATTTGCGCGCAACCGTGAGCGCTACGAATTCCTCAAGTGGGGCCAGCAGGCGTTCGAGACCTTCAAGGTCGTGCCGCCCGGCATCGGTATCGTCCATCAGGTGAATCTCGAATATCTCGCGAAGGGCGTCCTTTCGGCCAAATTTGGTACTGAAACGGTTTATTATCCCGATACGCTTGTCGGTACCGATTCCCACACCACCATGATCAATGGTCTTGGCATTGTTGGCTGGGGCGTGGGTGGCATCGAGGCCGAAGCGGGTATGCTGGGTCAGCCGGTTTATTTCCTTACACCTGAAGTCGTCGGCGTCCACATGACGGGCGCATTGCGCGAAGGCGTGACCGCGACCGATCTGGCGCTTCACGTCACCGAGATGCTTCGCAAGCAAAAGGTGGTTGGCAAGTTCGTCGAGTTTTACGGCCCCGGCGCGGCGTCACTGCCGTTGCCTGATCGCGCGACCATCGCGAACATGGCACCCGAGTATGGGGCGACCATGGGCTACTTTCCGGTCGATGTCGAATCAGTCAATTATCTTCGCGCCACGGGCCGCACGAAGGAGCAGGTCGAAGCTTTTGAAACGTATTTCAAGGCACAGAAACTTTTCGGTATTCCGACCAAGGCCGACGGCATTGTCTACAGTTCCGATCTCGAATTGAATCTGGCTGACGTGCAGCCGAGCGTGGCTGGACCAAAGCGTCCGCAGGATCGCATTGCGTTGCCCGATCTGAAGGCAAAGTTCCTCGGAGCGCTCGATAAGCCGGTTGCGGAAAATGGTTTTGGCAAAAAAGGTGCGGAGGGTGCTCACGCCAACGTGACGCTCAACGGCATTCGTCCCAAGACAGAGGTCGATATCAAACACGGCAGCGTTCTGATCGCGGCGATCACGAGCTGCACCA
>Ga0206954_1046_pt1 | contig 36113 bp, 27 predicted proteins | sample Alteio_BWOrgHeat_37_FD_153250 | JGI IMG/M metagenome (GOLD analysis project Ga0206954, IMG submission 153250) | Enriched cells from forest soil in Barre Woods Harvard Forest LTER site, Petersham, Massachusetts, United States -... | ecosystem: Environmental > Terrestrial > Soil > Temperate forest >...
TCACCCCGGCGTCGCCCAGGACTGACCGAATCTTCTCCACATTGGGCGCTGTCTGAAAAGCAAACGCCGTGCTGTCTCCCCCGACAAAATCCATTCCAAACAGCGCCTTCCCTCGGTAAGCGCCAACACCGAGGCCCAGCACAATCAGCGTCCAGGAAACCACAAACGCCGGCACCGCCAGTTTCATGAAATCGAGCTTCGTGGCCCGAATGATGTGCAGCATCGGCACGGACTTCAGCCAGTCGCGATCAAGCAGGAAATCAAAAATCAAGCGAGTCACCACCAATGCCGTGAACAAGCTCGCCGCCACGCCAATTGTCAACGCCACACCAAACCCCTTGATCGAGCCGGTTCCCAGGAAGATCAGGATGATCGACGAAATAAGGGTCGTCACGTGGGAATCAAAGATCGTCCCGAACGCCCGGCTGTACCCCGCCGCAATCGCGCCTCGGAGCGATTTCCCTTTGGCGGACTCCTCGCGAATGCGCTCGTAAATAAGGACGTTCGCGTCCACCGCCATACCCACCGTCAAAACAATCCCCGCGATGCCTGGCAGCGTCAAAGTCGTTCCCACGCTGCACATCACTCCCAGCAAAATAATAATATTGGCGATGAGAGCTACATTCGCCACCAGCCCGGCGATCATGTAGTAAATAATCATGAACGCCGAAACTGCCAGCGTGCCGTAAATCGAGGCCTTGATGCCGCTTCGAATGGCATCTTTTCCCAGGGTCGGATCCACCAGACGCGTCTCCCGCAGCTCCAGCTTCGCGCGAAGCGGGTTCTCCAACACATTCGCTAGCTCAAACGCCGCCCGCGGGTCGGAACTGCCTACCCCCGTAATCTGTCCACTGCCCGTTTCAATCGCCGATTGGATCGTCGGCGCTGAATAAAGCTCGCCGTCCAGCAAAATAGCCAAACGCTGATGCAGGTTCTCTCGCGTGATATCCGCGAAGCGCGCCGCCCCTTCGCTATCCAGGGTAAAATGAATTTCCGGTTCTCCCAGATTGCCTCGCGCCACCATCGCGCTCTTGATCCCACTCCCTGTCATCTCCGCTTTTTTCTTCACCAGCAGCGTTTCCACCTCCTCGTGCCCATCACGCCGCCGTTCCTTGTGAGATTTGATTTCATAACCCGGCTCCACGATCCCCTCTTCCAGCAGCTTGCGGCTGTCCGGATGCACCAGCCGGAATTCCAGGTAGGCCGCCCGACTCAGCGAATCCTTCGCACTTTCCTGGTCCGCCGCAGACAAACCCGGCAACTGCACCAGGATCTGGTTCTCCCCCTGCGGCACAATAACCGGTTCCGCAACGCCAAATCGATCCACGCGCTTCCGGAGCACCTCCACCGCCTGGGACAACGCGGAGCCAGTCTCCGACCCGGACGACAGGCCGTTGGTCTGCATTTCCATCAGGAACGACGTGCCGCCCTGCAGGTCCAGGCCCAACCGGATCCTGCCCAGCGCCTCCCGCTGCAAACGGTTCAGAATGAAAGTCGTGGGGTGCTCCTCCGTCTTCGCCTGGAAAAACGGGTAATACCGATTTAAATCGTTCGTACCCACCGCCTCCTTAAGGTTGTCGTACTCCTTTTGCGGCGCCCCCTTCTGCAACTCGGCCGCCTTGCCCAGAATCGCGTTGAACGCCGCATCCCGATTTTGCGCCCGATCCTTAAAAACCTCAATCAACGGGCGGGCGCTGGGGGGATACAGCTCGTACATCGACCAGAGCAACACCAGCAGAACGAAAACAAATCTCCAGAAATTATTGCGATTCATGCGACCTAAGCTCCTGCGGCATCCCCTTTACGAGCGGTAACCTGGGCGATGGCGGATTTGGTGATCTCCAATTTCGATTCTGCTGAACGAATGGAGATGGTCTTTTCTTTCACCGTCACCACCACTCCAACGATGCCACTATTAGTGAGGATCTCGTCCCCCGGCCGCACCGTTTTCAATAATTCGGCATGCTCTTTCGCCTTCTTCTGCTGAGGTCGGAAAAGCACAAAATACATCATCAACCCCATGATGGCGAACATCCCCAAGGGGCCAAGAAGCTGGGTTTTCGGGTCGGCCTGCGTCCCCGGCGCGCTGGGCGGCGGGGCGAATGCCATGAATATGTTCCAACTCGTTAAACTCATACCGTTTAAGTGAGCGGTCCAATCTAGGAATGAAAAGCGATTTGGCAAGCTTTAAGCACAGTCTAAATCGGCTCTCCGCCGATCGCCCGGCCCGGTCGAAGCCTTCCGGAGCTCAACTCCTCAACAATCCCTCGATCAACCTGGCACGGTGGCCGACTCTCCGTTTTCTGCCGCCCCAAGTCTTAAAAGGAACGGAACTGCCCGCTGCGCCCATTGTTCGGGCGTAGGATACGTGGAAGCCGATCTCCCAAAACAACTGCGGAGCATGTCTGTATTGATAACCCCCGGATTCAGCGCCACCGCCGCCATTCCCTCCGGCAATTCCCGAGCCAGAGATTTCGTCATTCCTTCCACCGCCCACTTCGTTGCACAGTAGGGGCCCACCTCCGCGTCGGCGGAACGGCCCCAGCCGGAGCTGAAGTTTACGACCACCCCGCGCCGCTCTCGCACCATGGACGGCACGAAATGGCGAATCACATTCGCAACGCCTTTGATGTTCACATCGACGACGCGGGAAAACTCCTCCGCACCAATATCCCACAGCGGGGCATTGCGATTAATCAGGGCGGCGTTATTGAGCACCAGGTCGGGCGTGCCGCAGGCGGTCAACACCAGGCTCGCCCACGATTTCACCTCGTCGTCCGAAGCCACGTCCACCACATAGAAGTCGTTCGGTGACGGGTGCCGGCTCCGCAAACGCTTCACCTCGGCGTCCGAGCGCCCGCACCCGATCACCCGATGACCTGCGGATATAAACCCGTCGACCATCGCCCTGCCCAGGCCGCGCGTTGCGCCCGTCAGCAAAATGGTTCGCACTTGGTTCAAAGTTCCTTCAACTGCGCGATTTTGCCCCTGCCGCGCGGCCGATGCCCGCGCCGCGCCGCGCGCCTTTGGGTTCGTTAAGGAACGATCGCCACCCGATAAAATCGCTGCGCGTCCGGCGGTGCAGGGTCTGTCAGGGTCAGGGTATTCCCCGGAGCCGGCGAGGCCGCGCCCACGTTGACCCAGGTCGCTGGATTCAGGCTCGTCGTGTACTGGAGCTGATAATTCACCCCGGGAACCGTACTCAACGTCACGGTGAAATCAGGACCCGACATCACCGGCGCTTGCAGCCGCGGCGGAAACACCTGCAGCAAGCTCACGTCATCCAATCCCAAATAGGAGGGATCATTCCTCAACCCGAACTGAACCGTCGTGCTCGTACTCGAGGCGACCACCAGCATTTGCACATTGTTCCATCCGATGCCCGGATTCACCTGATCAAAGACCACCGCTCCATTCCACGAGGCGTTGATTTCACTCGGTGTGGCTCCGTCCGGACTCGTATACCAGAATGAAAGTTGGTAAAGCTGCCCGGGAGTGGTTTGAACGACTTGGGATAAGTAGGCCAAAATGCTGGGCTCGCCGAACACGCCCCCATAAAGGCCCGAGTGCACGTAAGCACCATACCCCCCGGCTGCACTCTGAACAAAATTCAAGCCCGCATCGCCCGAAAGCGTCCAGAACGAAAAGTCGCCAGTCTCGAACCCGCCGTTCTGCAAAATGGACGTTGCCACCTGCAGCGTGACCTGGCGCATCTGAGCGACTCCGGTCGCGTTGCTGAAAAGCACATTCGCCGCGTAAATGCCGGACGCCAGACTATTAGCCGCTGCCGCCAAACCAACCGTGACAGTCGCGGCCGATCCGCCGGGCGTCAAAGTTCCCGCCGCGCTCGAAACGGTCAACCAGGCCGACGTGTTGATTACACTCCAACTGATGCTCGTGCCTCCCAGATTGGTCAGGGAGTAATCCTGGCTCGCGGGATTGAACGGTCCGCCGACCGGGCCCGCAGCAACAAACGGAGCGACCGGAGAAACGCTCAGTGGATCGGCTGAGAGAATCACCGGGTCAGAGCTGTTACCATTGGCCACCACCACCAGCGACAACGTGCCCTGCGGTACCGTGGCCGGAACCGTAAATTCCGTCGTCACCACTAAATTGGAGGTCATCACACTCGTGCTGCTCCAATTATAGGTCCGACCGTAGTAAAGGTTTCCTGCACCGTCGCTTAAACGGACGAGGGGATAATTGCTGTCCATTTGCGCATCATCACCGTAAGCGGCTCCCTCCGTGATGCCGTTAAGCAACGTGCCGGTCAAATGATACGAACCGTCCGGGTTTTGCGAAATATTGTTAATCACGGGCTTGCCCGCCGCCAAAGGCGCGCCGTCCGGTTGATAGACATAAAGCTGACTACCGGAATCCGCGTAAAGGACCGATCCATCCGGCAGATCCAGCATACGGGTGTAGTAAGGTGCGTCGCTGTTCGATGGGGTCGGACCCGGCACGAGCGTAAACGAATTCGCCAGGTAGTCGTACTCATAGAAAACCACCGGACCCGCGTAATTCGTCGCCGAACCAGTCGCGCATAGTATTTTTCCGTTGACCATCATCGCCGCCGGGGCATCCGAGGCGCCGTGCGCGCTCGGAAAATCAGGACCCGCTGCCCAGCTCCCCGGGCTGGTAGACCCGCTCGGCGTATAGATAGCCGTGTGGCTCGTGCCTCCCAGGAAGATTGCTCGGCCATTGGGTAACAGAAAAGCCGCGCCCAACTCACCAATGTTATTATATAGCGATACCGGCACTACGCCGTCATCAACCCATTGGTTCAGCGAAGGAATAAGACGCTCGGAATGCGTCCCAAACGGGTCAATTGTCAGGATGCTGTTATCGGCCAGTTTCACCCAACTCGCCTCGTCCTGGTAACTCCCACGGAACAAATGCGGCCCTGCCGTCCATTGGTTCGAGGCACTGACGTAAATCAATGTGCCACCGGATGTCGTTGGGAAAACGGGTGCTACCAGGACGTTCCCATTTGGCAGGATCTTGGATACCGAATCGAATAGCGTCTGACCCGGCGCCGGCGTCGACGTCCACGTGTTGTTGCGCGGATCGTAGACCTCTCCCGTGTTTGTCCCCGTCCCATATTCAGCCCCGGCGATAAAAACTCTTCCGTCCGTCAGAACGTCGGACGAAAAGTAAAGTCGCGTATCATGCATGGCGGCCATGTTTGACCACGTCCCACTTGCATAGCTGCCATGAATATCGGGCGAAAGCCGATACCAAATCGCCGTTCCGCTGTTTTGGGCCATCACAGTGCCGTCAGATAACAACAGCATCGTCCCAATCCCTCCCGGCGCCGGATGCACCAAGGGCGTCCAGGTGCCGGAGGCCACGCAATTCCAGCCACAGAGTATCACGCCGACCGCGATTATTAACGATCGCCACACAGCCCCCTCCAATGATTGTGCCCGCTTACCTGGTCGCCCCAGAATGCTTTTCCCGGCCTTGTTCTCTTTTCTCATATTCTCTCGCTTCAATTTCGACCTTCGAACGAAATAAAATTTTACCCCCTACCAAATAACTCGGTTGATGACTCGTCTATCCACGAGCAAGGCAGGAAGGAATTTCAGTCGATGCCCTTCCTTACCATGGGAACGTGATTTTGCAAGCTCCTTCTCCCTTAGCTCGCAACTCCAAACTCCTTAGGTTCCGGACTTGACCCGAGCCAACGCCTCTCCTCTTTTCGCTCACCCCCAAACACTTTCCGCTGTCGTGCAAGGTTCAAAAGCAGTTTGCTTTCCGCTTCCCTCACGGGGACCCTGTCCCCATGCAGGTTACCGAAGCCAGGACCGATGCGGAAATTCTCGAGTGTTGGCCCGTTATGGCTCAATTGCGGCCCGCTGTTCAGCGCCCGGATTTCGTCGGCCTCGTCCGCCGTCAGTTCGCCGAAGGCTACCGCCTCGCCTGCCTTCGCGCCGAGGGCCGCGTGACCGCACTCGCCGGTTTCCGCATTCTGCACAGTCTCTATTGGGGCAGGTTTTGTTACGTCGACGATTTGGTCACCGATAACGCCGCACGCTCTCGCGGTCACGGCGCGGCGCTGATGGACTGGCTCCAAAACCTGGCGCGAACAGAACGGTGCACCCGACTCGAACTGGATTCCGGCGTGCAACGGTGGGAAGCCCACCGCTTCTACCTCCGGGAGCGCATGGCCATTACCTGCTTCCACTTCTCCCTCACACTCGACGGTGCTGAACCCGGCCCGCGGGCCGCTCGCTGATCGCGCCCAAGGTGGCGTTGCAAGCCCCGACGCGGAAGTCCCACCGTCCAATCGACATCCTTCTCCCATGGCGAACTCTGAGGGCTACAAAATCGTGCAACTCGCCAACGGCGCTCACAGCGTGCACTCCTGCGCGCATCGCGAAACTTTCCATCCCGTGGTCGGCCCCGAGGCAGAAGCTGAGGCTCTTTACATCCGACAACTGCGAGTGCCCGAGCGAATGGCCCTTCAGACGGGGGAATTCGTCGTCTGGGACGTCGGTCTCGGCGCCGCGGGTAACGCTGTCCACCTCCTCCGGTCTGCTGCCTCTCAAGATGCGGCCCTTCGTCTCGTCAGCTTCGATCACACCTCGAAGCCCCTGGAGTTCGCCCTCAAACACACAGATGCCTTATCCTACCTCCGCGGTTATGAAACGCCGCTCGCTGATCTCCTGCGCCGTCATCACGCGGCGTTTCGCCAGGCGCAGCTCCAGGTTCAATGGGATTTGCAACTCGCGGATTTTCCCGGGCTCATTGCCAGCCCTCAGGCGAGCACCTTGCCTAAACCGCACGCCGTCATGTTTGATGCCTTTTCGCCCGCGACCAACCCCGCGATGTGGACTCTCTCGCTGTTTGAAAATCTCTTTCGCCTGCTCGACCCGGCCCGTCCCTGCGCCTTGCCAACCTACTCCCGCAGTACTCTGCTCCGCGTGACGCTGCTCCTCGCCGGATTTTATGTCGGCGTCGGTCCCGCCATCGGCGACAAAGAGGAAACCACCATCGCGGCCAACGTCCGCGATCTCGTCGCCGAGCCTCTCGACCAAACTTGGCTCCGCCGCGTCCATCGCTCCAACAGCGCTGAACCGCTCTCGGAACCCGTGTACCGACAGGCGCCTCTTTCCCCCGCTGCCTGGGACCGGTTGCAGGCCCACCCGCAATTCTGCTAGCTTAAGCTGAATCGTGAGTTCTCAGGTCCAACAGTTCGATCATTGTCTCGCCGGTCCCGCTCCAGTCCTAGCCCTGGCACCGATGCAGGATGTCACCGACCTCCCATTCTGGCGCCTCGTCGCAACCTACGGCGGCCCCGACCTCTATTTCACCGAATACTTCCGCGTCCATGCCACCTCCAATCTCGACAAAACCATCCTGCGGTCGATCACTGAAAATCCTACCGGACGTCCCGCCATAGCTCAGCTCATCGGTAACGACGTCCCGTCTCTGGTCCGGACTGCGCTCGAGCTTCAACATTACCCCATCGCAGCGGTTGACCTGAATCTGGGTTGCCCGGCTCCCGTGGTGTATCGCAAGTGCGCCGGCGGAGGCCTATTGCGTGAACCAGACCGGATCGACACGATCCTCGGCGCCCTTCGCGATGCTATCCGTATCCGATTCACCGTCAAAACCCGCTTGGGATTCGAGGACTGTAGCCGTTTCGATCAACTGCTCGCCATTTTCAGCCGCCATTCGCTGGACCTGCTCTCCGTTCACGGACGCACAGTGAAGGAAATGTACCAGCGCCATGTTCATTACGACTTCATCGCCCGTGCGGTCGCATCACTCCCCTGCCCCGTCCTCGCCAACGGCAGCGTGGATTCCGCCGCCCGCGCCGGCGCCATTCTCAACTCCACCGGTGCACGAGGTCTCATGATAGGCCGCGGCGCCATTCGAAATCCATGGATCTTTCACCAGATTCGCCAATCTCTGGCGGGCCAAACTCTCTTCCGACCCTCGGGCCTCGATGTCCTCAACTACATCCGCGCCCTCTACGACGCGGTTTGTTCGAACGAGGTTCCCGAGTCCGCCCGGGTCCAGAAAATGAAAAAGTATCTGAACTTTATCGGAACGGGCGTCGAACCCACCGGTCGGTTCTTATACGAAATCCGCCGGGTCTCCACCCGTAACGAATTCTTCAAGGTCTGCGAGTGCCACTTGCTCCACGACCGCCCACTGGATCTCGAGCCATTCGATCCCATCCCGGCCCCCACTCCTCCGCCGATCAATTCTGTCCCTTCTCAGCCGTAACGGTAAGGACGCTCCAGGCCAAAGGAGTTGGTCAGATGCCGAATTTCCCTCACCCGTCCCTCGGTCAGCAGCACCTCGACAATATCAAATCGAAACTTAACCGGCGGGTTCTTCAACAGCCTAAGATAGTCCAACCCCACCCGTGACAACCGGCGACGCCGCTCCTGATCCACGGCGGCCGCCGGCCGTTCCCAGTCTTCCGAGGATCTTGTCTTAACCTCCACAAACACCAGGCACGTGCCGTCCCGAAATACCAGGTCAAGCTCCCCTCGAGGCGTACGAAAATTCGCCACCAGGAATTTCATCCCCTGCCCTTTGAGATATCTTCGCGCGTGGCGTTCCCCGAGTCGCCCGTAACGCAGATGCACAGGTTCCTTTTCTACCGCAAACCTCCGGCGCCACCAGCCGATGATGTTCATCTTGTCCTCCCAGGTTTCTTTTGCTCCTCCTGCTCTCCCCTTCTATAACTCCTCCATGTCGTTCGCAACCCTCAAGTTCCAACGCTGGGAGTTACTCTGAAATGGCTGGGTCGATGCAGCATCGGTCCTGCCCCGTCTGCGACGGCTCCGAGGCCCATCCGCTCCTGCGTAAAAATGATCTCCAACTCGTCCGTTGCGACTCGTGCTCGATGGTTTACGCCAACCCCGTTGGTTCCGAATTCGCCTCCGGGCTGTATTACGACCAGATCGGCTCCGAATTTTATCTTTCACCCGAAAAGCTTCAAAGCGATTACGCCCCGGTTCGGTTCGAACGCGAACAGAAAATCTTCCGCCGACATTGTCCGCGCGGGCGTGTCCTGGATGTCGGCTGTTCCTCCGGCGCCTTTCTGTACCAACTCCGCCAGCGCTTTGGAGCGGACTATGATATCCTCGGCACGGACGTCAGCGGACCCCCCCTCGACTACGCAGAGTCTCAAGGCATCCCCATCGTCCGCGGAAACTTTCTGGAGAACCAATTCGACGGTCGGCGTTTTGATTGCATCACGTTCTGGGCCGTTCTCGAACATCTCCTGCACCCGCGTCTCTTCCTCCATCACGCCCGTGACTTGCTCGCCCCTGGTGGACTTTGCCTCGTCCTCGTACCCAACTTCCAGTCTCTGGCCGTCCGAATTCTTGGCGCCCGCTATCGCTATATTTACCCCCAGCATCTAAACTACTTCACTCCCAGCTCCCTTTCGCGTCTGTCCTCTCATGACTTTCAGATCCTCGCACTCACCACCACCCATTTGAATCCTGTCGTCATTTGGCAGGATTGGATGCATAAAGGCCGGGATGTCTCCAATCAGGAACGAGCCGCTCTATTGAAGCAAACCACCGCTTATAAACAAAACCCCGCCCTGGCCCCTCTCAAGTTTCTCTATCGTTGTTCTGAACGCCTCCTCGCCGCGGGCCGTTTGGCCGACAATCTCTGCATCGTCCTTACGAAACTGTCCTGAGCGCCAGTCCCCCGCCCGGCCGACTCAGCCCGGCAGGCCCAATTGTGGATCTCCTCCAGCCCGCCCCAGCATTTCCTTGATCGGTGCGTAACTCCTCCGATGAACTCGACACGGTCCGAACTGCCGCAGGCTCGCCAAATGGAATTCGGTCAAATAGCCCTTGTTCGCCGCGAACCCGTACTGCGGAAACTCCCTGTCATACTCCAAAATCGCCTCGTCTCGCGCCACCTTGGCCAATATTGAAGCCGCCGAAATCGAGCGCACTTTTGCATCCCCCTTTACGATCGTTCGCGCCGGGAACGGAAGCCGCGGCAGCCGATTTCCGTCCACCAGCACAATCCCCGGCCGATGCTTCAAGCCTGCCACCGCCCGCTGCATCGCCAACATCGTCGCACCAAAAACATTCAACCGGTCCACCTCCTCAAGACTGGCTGTGGCAATGGAGAAATCCAACGCGCGTTCCCGGATCAGCTCACTCAACTCCTTTCGTCTTTCGGGCGTGAGTTGCTTGGAATCCCTCAATCCCTGGATACGCCGTGACGGATCCAGAATACATGCAGCCACATATACCTCCGCAATCGCGGATCCCACACCCACCTCGTCGACCCCGCATTCAAGCCCGCCCTCCGCCTCGATCGGCTCCGGCAGCCGGATCTGCATCTGGTCGCCCTCGCCCTCCCGTCTTAATGCATTTCGACCCGGCATGTTCCAATCCCGTAGCGGTAATAGTTGAATTGCACGTTCGGGTGATCCGCCAGAAGTGACATCGGCACAGCCGTGTCCGCGATTCTTTTAGCAATCATGAGGCAAGTCAGCCGTTGACCAAAGGCATTGTCGTGGTTTCCCGCATGCCAAATCGAGACCTTCTCCGCCTTCCAGGTTTCCACCGGCCCCACCGAAACCGCCTGTGTCGGCACGAGGGCAATGTTGCCGCCCCCCGAAGTGCGAGCATTTTGCGCGACGGTCAGAGGATGCAGGTCCACCACCCGGGTGGCCAGTCGGCGGTATTCAGCCGGCTCCGGCGGCCGATCGCGGTGCTTGCCTGTCCGGCGCGGAGGATCGTTAAACGCCCAATGCTTCACGTCTCCCTGGCCGCCCTGCATCACGGCGCATCGTACTCCCGAATCCCAGCTCTTCCGGAAGGCTTTCGTATCTGCTTTTGGAAAGTGAAGCTGCGTATCGGGCATCACCAATTCCGTTTGGATTCGTCCAAAACAAAGTTCGCGGTCAGCACGCTCGAAACTTAAGGGATGCGTCACCGGCACCTCCCGGCCCGCCTGCACCCACTCGTCCATGCCCCAAAAGTGCGCGCTTCGCACGTCCAAACCCAAACCGTTGACCAACTGCGCAACCAGGGGCAGTTGCTCCGTAGGCCCAATCGGTCCGCAGAGGCCGACCGGGTTGTCTTCAGTCGACTGTCGCCACGCGTCGATGTATTCCAGCGCTTCAGCCAGATAGAATTCCTGCAGCGTGTCGTAAAGCACGACCCGAAAACCCGGACGTCCCAGACGCTCCAGTTGTCGCGCAGTCAGCGCTGCGGCGTCCCGGATCAATTCCTCATCGAGCGTCGTGTAATCCCACCAACCGGGAGCGATCGAGCTCAACCTGCGCGCCATGCGCTCAGTTTCGCCGAAAGCAAACCGCGTTCAATTCAAATCCTGGCCTCAATGCCCGCGCTCCAATGCACGCTCGTAAGCGGCGTTCTCCAGCACCCGACTGCCCAGTGCCCTTTTTAATGGATCGCGCTCGTGCCTGGAAAATCCCAGATGCAGATGTCGTCGCCACCCTTCCGCGTAACGAAATCGCCTCGACATCCTGCCCACCTCCCGGCTCGCCTCCTCCATCGCCTGGAGGTAGGAACTCATTCCCTGGCTCTCGTCCAGCCAGTTTTGCTGACTCCGGTGCGCCGACAACGCCTGCCGTTTCAACTTTAGCACCGAAGTCGTGTCGACAAATAACCCGGGAATCACTCTCCGGCGCAATCCGTCTCTCAAACCGTGCGGCATCGCGTGATATACCGTCACATCATATTCAGAGGGCCGCCGGGGTGGAGACGTGCGAAAATTTGGCATCCCCCGCGTAAACGCGGCCGTAACCGCCAGACGGCACGTGTTCGTGTGATCTTCCATGTAATCCTGAGGCGAGTGCGTCAGCACTATCTCCGGTTTCACCTCACGAACCACGGCGGCCACCCGCCGCAACATTCTGATTTCGTAAAAAATCTCGAGATCATCCGCCACCGGACCGTGAAAGCACGCTCCCAAAATCCGCGCGCCTTTTCGAGCTTCCCGCCGGCGAATCGAGCGCGTCGCACGGCCGTCATATTCTGTGCTGCCGCAGTTGCCCGTCGAGAGATTGAAATAATGCGTCTCATACCCCGACTGCGCCAGCAGCGCCAGGGTCCCAGCCATATGGAACTCAATGTCGTCCGGATGAGCCCCGATGGCGATGACGCGATGCTGGCGCGACACAATTTTCCGGCCCGAGCGGCCGGGCCACCTCTAGCTTTCTTATTTTAACCCCAATTTCACCGCGCGCCCTGTCGCTGCCGAACGATCGGCCGCGAAGATCACCTCGTGCGTTCGCGCAGCTTCCGCAAAGCTGGTCAGAGGCATTTCTTTGCCGCGCTCGAGCGCTTCGAAGAAAGCTTGAAACTGCATCTGGTAAGGATGGTCGGATACATCGCCGGAATCCAACGTCTTCATCGCCAGGCTGCTCCACGCGTTCCGGTTGGTCTTTAGCTTCATAGAGTGAAACCGGTTGTCCAACAGGCTCCCCTCGCTGCCCACCAGGTGGGTGTGGAAATAATAAGGTTGCAGACAATCCACAATCGCCGCGCATTTGCCGATTTTCCCACTCTTGAACTTCAGGAGGGTCACACTGCTGGTTGTATATTCGTACGGTTTGAAAATCGGGCTCGCGGATTTCGTGTCATAGCTGGTCACTTCCACCACGTCGGTGCCCATGCAAAGCAGCAACGCGTCCAGCGCGTGACAACCCGCTGTCAGCAACGAACTCCCGCCGGCATCTTTCCTGGTGTTCCAGCGGAACTGCCCGTACCACGGCCCAATGCCGTGGTAATAGTCCACCTCACCGTAGTGCACGCGACCCAGCAAACCCTCGTCGAGGACAGCCTTGATCACAAGAAACTGGCTCGAAAACCGGCACTCGAAACACACACACGTTTTTACGCCGGCCTTCTTAATGGCCTTCCCCATCGCTCGCAAATCCGCCACGGAAAGACACAGGGGCTTCTCAATGATCAAATGCTTTCCCGCCCGGGCTGCAGCAATAACCTGCGCCGTATGATCATACGGATAACTGCAAATCGAAACCGCATCGATCTCAGGATCCGCCAACATCGCTTCCAGATTCTGGTATGCTGTAATCCTGCCCCCGTGCTTTGCGCTCAACTCCGCCGAGTCCAGCCGGCGCGAAGAACAAATACCCGTCACTTGCGCCAGTGTCGTCGCGTTAATCGCTGGAATGTGCGCCGTGGCCACCCATCCGTATCCTACAATACCAACATTAAATCGCTTTTTCATTGCTATAGTTCACCGAAAATTTGCTCGCCCCGACGGTCCAAATGCCACCGCCTTTCCATTCCCTTGTCAAAGGAATTCAATCCCGGCCGCCAATTCCCAACCCCGCCCAGGCTCGCCGCGCGTCGACTACCGGCGTCGCCTTCCCCTCCCAAACCCACGAGCCGCGGCCTAATACGCTCACCACACAATGCTTGACCATAACGCCGGCTCCGCTATGCTCACACAAAACCCCTCATGCCTCCGCACCCTGCGTCCCGCCGGGTCCCATCCGGCTTCAGTGGCTTCACCTTGATTGAGCTCCTGGTGGTGATTGCAATCATCGCCATCCTGGCTGCCATGCTTCTTCCGGCGCTCTCCAAGGCCAAAATGAAGACGCAGGGCATTCAGTGCATGAACAACCATCGTCAGCTCCTTCTTGCCTGGCGGATGTACGCCGAAGACAACCGCGATGTTCTACTATTCGCCACCGCGGACCCCGCCAGCGACAAAGCGCCGTTCTCCTGGGTACAGGGTCTCTTGGATTATGACCCCAACAACGCTTCCAACTGGGACGTCAACCAGGACATCAAGCGCAGCCCAATGTGGCAATACTGTGCCGGTTCGGTCGGCATCTGGCGCTGCCCGGCCGACCTCAGCACCGTCACGCCCGCCTCAGGTCCTTTCGCCGGCCGAACCGTCCCGCGCGTCCGCAGCATGGCCATGAGCATCTGGGTCGGCGGGTGGGGAATCGTCGGCGGTAGCTGGAAGGGTACGGACGCCGGCTGCTCCGGACCGGATTGGCGTGTCTATTCAAAGATCAGCGATATGGCCGACCCCGGCCCGGCGCGAACTTGGGTCCTCGTCGACGAACGTGAGGATCGCATCAACTTTGGAAACGCGTTCACCGATATGACCGGTTACCCCGATTCCACCTCTCTGCTCAGGTTCCACTTTGACTATCCCGGCGGTTATCACAATCGCGCTTGTGGGTTCTCCTTCGCCGACGGCCATGCCGAAATCAAACGTTGGCTCGATGATCGAACCGTGCCACCCCTCGTCCATGGGTCCACCCTTTTCTACACTCAGGAATACGTCGCCAGTCCGCGAAACCGCGACATTAGCTGGATGCAGGAACGCTCGACTCGACGCTGGCGTTAGTCCCCCATTTCAGGCCGCTCCAGGCTATCCCCGAGCCTGATTGCACCAGGATTACTGTCGAACCGCGCGGTAAAACCGCCTCGGATTGTTCGTTCCCGGAGTTTCCGAGAATTGCCACATCCCCGTTGGAGAACTGTTCGTTGCCACCGGGATCCAGCTCGAGAGGTTGCTTGAAACCTGGATGACGTAATTGCTGTTGACCAGCCCGATCAATCGCATCCGCACCAGCCCGTTTGTCACATTCCGAGAAAACGAATCCAACCTCAGCGTCCCGACCGTAAGTGTCGCTGCAGCGGTGATCGCAGAACCGGCAGAGTTCGTCGCCGTGAGTGAGTAGGTTCCCTGCACCGAAGACTGAAAGTTCGTCACCGTGAACGTCCACGACGTCGCTCCGGGAATAGCCGCGTTGTTGAAATACCACTGACCCGTCGGCGCCGGCGTGCCTGTCGCCCCGGCCGAAAGCGTGACCGAACCCCCAACCGAAACGGTCTGCGAGGCCGGGTTAGCCGTGATACTGGGCGGCACCGCAAGATTCCAATTCAAATGCACCGTCCCATACGCCCCGTTGATCCCGTCCACACCGACGTAATAAATCGTCCCACCCTGCACAGCAAATACCACTCGGCTGTTCGTGCCACCTTGCCCACTGCCCACATCGCAAGCTACGGGCACCAAAGTCGAAAAATCATTCCCGTTCCCAGTATAAACACCCAGGATTGTGCGAAAATTGCTCCCATCTGTGTCCATCGTCATTACGCCGGTGGCCTCCGCCTGCACTGACACCCAGGACGATGCCCCCCCGGGAGTGTTGCAGTGGTGCGGTTCACCCGGCTGCGACGCCGAGTTGTATGTGCTGAAGATTTGTGTCCCGGTGTAACCCCTCGCCGGGCCGCCCCCGAACAAAACAGGGCCTCCGGCGCCATCGCCCTTCAGGCCAAGTTTTTGGCCGCCCAGGATCGCCATCAAAGCCTGGAATTTGTCTTCGGCCAGTGCAGCGGGCGCCACCACTCCGTCCACTACTGCCACTTGCAAGCTGGCCGGATGCGACCAAACGCTTCGCCCCGGCGTGCCCACCATGACCCGGTAAAGCCCGACGGTGTTATCCCCTACGTTCGGCACCTGTAAACTGGAATGAGTCGCTCCGGGAACAGCCACGTCATTGTGGTACCACTGATAGGTCAAACCCGTGCCTAATGCCTGCACCGAGAATTGCCCTGTCCCGCCCGGAAGGACGACCTGGTCCGCCGGTTGATTCACGATTTGAGCAACCGCCGGTCCCAACAAGGCAAAACTCGAACTCAGAACAATCGTTCCTTCCGCCCCATAAGCGCCATCGACGGCGATTTGATACGCCGTTCCCGCCACCGCGTTGAAAGTCACTGTGCTGGTATAAAAGCCTGCGGAATCATCGTCGCTGGCGACTTCGCTCAACGTTGCCAGGCTGTTGCCCGTGTACACCGCCAGCAGCGTGTCGAAACTGCTGCCCGCTGTCGAAAACGTGACTGTCCCGCTCACCAACGGCGTCCAGGTGAACCAGACGGACTTACCCCCGGGAACCCCCGCATGTAACGGTTCGCCAGGTTCGCTCGTCGCACCGCGATTACTGTAACTAACCAGGTTCAGCAGATTCAGAATCGGTCCCCGATTCGCAAAGTTGTCGGCGGCGGGCAACGTCAGCAATCCTGATAGCGAGACCAGCGCCGTAGGACTCGTTACGATACCCAGACCATCGTAAACGTCGACCGTGTAACTGCCGGCATCCTTCGCCAGCAGGCTGTTCACGATGTAGTTGAAGTTCGTGGCTCCGGGAATGTTCGCGCCGTTAAGCCTCCACTGAAACCGCAACCCGGGCGGTCCCACCGCCTCAACCACGAGGTTGAGCAGCCCTCCCAGATTAACGAGCTGGGACAGAGGCGGCGTAACGATCGTCGGCGGACTCGGAACATACACGTTCACCATCACTGCAGCGGTCTGATGTGTCTGGTCCAAGTTGAACTCATCCGCCGTTAACGCCACGGAATTTCCGTAAAGCCCCGGCACCTGCGGCGACACAAAAATGACCACCGCGGCCACCTCCCCGGGAGCAAGCGTGCCAAGGTTCGCGGTAACCAATGAGTTTGATGCCACCACCGTTCCTTGACTCGTTCCCGCATACACAAAATTCATGGTGTTGGGCAATGAGTCTGTCACCACGACACCCGTCGCCACATTCGTCCCACTGTTTATGACTGTAATCGAATATACCAACTGATCCCCCGCCAGCACCGATGCTGAATCCGCAGTCACCGACACCTCCAACTTAACCGGTTGCAGTGGTGCAAATGGTGCGGCGGACGAAAACTCGGAAGTATTGTTCGCGGGATCGGTCGCGGTTGCGCTGATATAACTTCCCGGCGCAATCATCCCATTCAATGTCGCCAGGAAACTTGCGTGCCCCCCGCTGTCGGTGGTGATTGCGGTCGACCCCAAGTAAGTTGTGGCATCCCCATGACCGCTCGGGTGCATCGTCGGGCTGCCATAGAAATCCAGTTGAATTGTCGTTGCCGGCGCCCCGTCGAACACACCTCCCACAAAGGTTTGGCCTCCGCTCGCGTCCACGGACGTCAAAACCGGAAAATTCTGCAAGTTGTTCGGACCGGTGTCCGTATCGCCAGGATCGTTGGGCGTCACTCCGTCGAAGCCCAGATCGATATCCAACCCGGTGTTCCCAAAGATCGAGTTGGCCACGATCCAATTCCCCACACCAGACAAAACCCCTACTCCGGGCCCCTGGTTGAAGGCGATGAGATTTGGTGAACCGTAGAACAACCCGCCAATCACGTTCCCGTCTCCACCCAAAATCTCCAGGCCCGCACCGGCATTCGCCGCATTGTTGGTCCCGGTCGCGTCTGTCCCCAGATAATTACCTTCGATCCGGTTCCCGCCGGTCGCCTGCAAGCTGATGCCCGCATTTCCAAAGTTGAATATGGCCAGCCCGCGCACTATGCTTCCGCCTCCAGTCAGCGTCAAACCGTTGACACCAGCCCCCGCGTTTTCGCCTGCCACCTCTACTACCGGTGTTCCACCGTAGCCAGGCTGTGTCGAGGCATCGATCACTACCGGCTGGGAAAGCACTGGCAGTGGCGATTGCGGCGTGATCCGAAACGGCCCTGTGCCCGGAATATTGAACGCAACTGTATTCGAGGCCGACGCACTCGCGCCCACCAGAGCCTGGCGCAGCGATCCCAACCCCGCGTCGTTCGTATTGCTGACACTAAAGGTCGCTGCTTTGGTCCCGGCAGTCGCCAGCGCCAACGCGGCGGCCAACGCCAAGCGCCTGGCCATCTTTTCCCGGTTCGTGCTTTTTTGCATCCTTGATTACTGCCTGCCGCGCGCGATTTCTGCCCGGCAGGTCCTGCTCATTTGCAATTCCTTTAAGCAACGGGCGGGCCAAGTGCACATTTCGCAGTCCTAAAACTGGACAAGCCGGACAGTATCCAGTCTCTGGACATTTCTGTCTCAGCTTTGGACAAAAACGCCGAGTTGGCTGCTCTCCTCAGGCTTTTATCTTTTCGTTTCTCGGACTCGCAACACCGGATTTTTCTAATTCTGAGAAAACCTCCCGGAGTGAGTGGCAAATCTCCTGCTCAGCCACCTTTGTCAAAACCGCCACTTATGTGTTCGAAAAGGCGTTCTAGCGCACTGGCTTTCGCCTCGATTTCTCTGTTTCAGTTGGCGCTATGCCTGCGCTGCGGCGCCGCTGCCTCTTCGCCACAAGCAGCCCAGATCCTCACTATCGAAGGGACCGCAGATATCGTCCGCGCCGGCTCGGCCGATTGGAAACCCGCAACCACTAACCAGGTCCTCACTTTCGGCGACCGCTTCCGAACCGGAGCTCGCAGTCGCGCTACCGTACGTCTATCCGACCTGAGCGTCCTTCGCGTGGATGAGAAAACCGTTCTCGAACTCCGCTCCCGCGACGACAACAACGGGTCTTTGCTCGATCTCCTCTCCGGCTCTACCTACTTCCTGAATCGTTCCAAACCTAACCAACTTCAGTTCCGAACACCGCTCGTCTCCGGCGCGATTCGTGGGACCGAATTCGTCCTGACCGCTGCGGACGATGGCCCGTCCACCGTCACCCTGCTCGACGGAGAAGTTGCACTTCACAATCCCCAGGGAGAACTCGTTCTCCACAGCGGTGAACAAGGGACCATCGAACCAGGCCAGGCCCCGCGCAAAACCGCGGTGCTCAACGCCAACAACATCATTCAATGGAGCCTTTACTACCCCGCTGTCGTGGACCCCGATGAAATTGCCTTTAATGACCAGGACCGAGCCGCGGTGGGCCCCGCTTTCGAAGCCTACCGCCGCGGCGACCTCCTAGGTGCACGCAATAGCCTCACGCCTGCCTCTCCCTCGGCTTCCGACCAACAACGCCTTTTCGATGCCGCGTTGCTGTTGGCTGTGGGACAAGTCGACCAAACTGTTGCTGCTTTGAAAGCCTTGCAAACGCCCTCACCTCTCGCTGCGGCGCTTCAACTTCTCATCACGACCGTCACGCGACAGCCACGCCCAGCCTCCGAACCTCCCACCACAGCCAGCCAATGGCTGGCAGAATCCTATTACCGCCAAAGCCAATCCGACCTCCCCGGCGCGTTGGCGGCCGCGGAAGCCGCGACGCGAAAATCCCCTCGGTTTGGTTTCGCCTGGATCCGTGTCGGCGAACTCCAGTTCAGCCTCGGTTACCCTGCGCGCGCGCGCGACGCCCTCGCTCAAGGTCTTGCCCTTTCGCCTCTCAACGCCCAGGGGCTCGTGCTCCAGGGTTTCCTGTCGGCCGCAGACGACGACATTGAAAAAGCCCTCGCCAGTTTCAACCAGGCCATTGCCATCGACGGCGCGCTCGCCAATGCCTGGCTGGGACGCGGCTTGTGCGAAATGCGGGGCCGTCGTTACGCTGAGGGGCGGCAGGACCTCCAAACCGCCGCCGCGCTCGAACCCAATCGCGCGGAAATTCGCAGCTACCTGGGAAAAGCCTGGGACCAAACCCACCAACGTCGCCTTGCCGAAAAGGAACTCGCCCTCGCCCGCCAACTCGATCCTGCAGACCCGACGCCCTGGCTTTACTCGTCCCTTTTGCTTCACGCCTACAATCGCGAAAACGAAGCCATTTCCGATCTCGAACAATCCAAATCACTCAATGATAACCGTAGCCTCTATCGCTCTCGCTTTCTGCTCGACCAGGACCAGGCCGTCCGCGGCGCCAACCTCGCTCGGTTCTACCAGGACGCAGGCCTGGTCGATGTGAGCGTCCGCGAAGCCGCCCGTGCCGTTGACCAGGATTACGCCAATTACTCCGCTCATCTCTTCCTCGCCAACAGCTACGATGCCCTCCGCGATCCCAAGGAAGTCAACCTCCGCTACGAAACGCCCTGGTACAGCCAGTTGCTCGTCGCTAATCTCCTCGCTCCCGTGGGTACCCTCCCGCTCTCTCAAAATGTCTCCCACGAGGAATACTCGCGCTTGTTCGAAAGCGATCGCGCCGGGCTTTACAGCGAAACCGCCTACGACAGCAAAGGGGACTGGGTTCAAAGCGCCTCCGAATACGCCACCATCGGTAAAACCAGCATCGCGTTCGATCAATATTATCGCAGCGACGACGGCACCCGAACCAACAACGACCTCAACCAGTTCCAGTTCGCCTTGCGCCTGAAACAGGAGATCACTCCCCAGGACTCCCTTTTCTTCGAGGTGAACTGGTTCGACTACAGCTCCGGTGACGTCGCCCAGTACTATGACCAGCGCGCCGCCAGCGGCACTGAGCGAATCTCGGAATACCAACAGCCCAACCTCCTCGCGGGCTATCATCATCAATGGGCCCCTGGTGTTCACTCCTTACTGCTGTTCGCACGCCTGGACGACTCCTTTTCCCTATACAACCCCGACACCCTGCTCCCTATCACCACCCGAAATTTCACCACCACTAATATCGTCGGCGTCGGTCAGGCCCCAGGCTCCATAAGCTACCATAGCGATCTTACCGCGTTTTCAGGCGAATTTCAGCAGATCTTCCAGAACTCCATCCACACCCTCGTCTTCGGCGCTCGCTATCAAAGCGGTGACATCGACACCGTCTCCCTGCTCCAACGTCTCGAGACCGTTAACCAAACCAATTCCTCCAGCCTCCGCCGGGCAGGAGGGTACGGCTATTATTCGCTCCAACCCTGGGATCCACTCCAGCTCACTGCCGGACTGTCCTACGACCATCTCCAGTACCCCCTGAATAACGAAATCGCTCCGATTTCCAAAGTCGAAACCGACCAAAATCTGCTCGGCCCGAAAGCCGGCTTCCGCTTCACTCCCCTAGCTGATACCACCTTCCGCGGCGCTTACTCCCGTTCCCTCGGCGGCGTCTTCCACGATAACAGCATCCGGCTTGAACCCACCCAAATCGCTGGCTTCAATCAGGCCTTTCGCAGCCTCATCCCTGAATCCGTCGAAGGCCTCGTTCCCGGAACCGAGTTCGAATCCTATGGACTCGCCCTCGACCAGAAATTCCACACCAGAACCTATCTCAGCGTTGCCGGGGAGTTGCTCAAATCCAAAGGTGCCCGAACCGTGGGCACTCTGGATGCGTTCGGCCCTGCCCTTCTCGATATCCCTTCCGGCGTTCATCAGGAGCTTCGCTTCAAAGAGCAAACTCTTACCGTCAACCTCAACCAACTCCTGGGCAACGACCTGTCGCTCGGGGGCACCTATCGCCTGAGCAAAGCTCAGCTCGAAGATAGTATCCCGGCGATTCCCACGGCGATCAGCCAGTTCTTTAGTTCCACCGCCAACCGCACCGTCGACGCCACCCTCAACCAGGCGAATCTTTACCTGCTTTGGAACCACTCCAGCGGCCTCTACGCCCGCCTGGAGGCCGCGTGGTACCAACAGGCCAATCACGGCTACGCCGTCGACGTGCACGGCGACGACTTCTGGCAATACAACGCCTACTTGGGCTTCCGCTTTCCCCGACGCGTCGCCGAAGTACAACTCGGCCTGCTCAACCTGAGTGATCGCGATTACAAGCTCAACCCGCTCAACCTCTACAACGATCTCCCGCGCTCGCGCATGCTTTTCGCCAGCCTCCGTCTCAACTTCTAACCCCGCTTTCCCGCTCGCGCTTCGCAGATGCAACGACGCCTCTCCTGGCCGAACCACAACATTGCGGGTTTGCTTATCGCCCTTGTCTCCTTCTCGCTGGGCTATTTCCTTCTCGTCTACCCAAGCCGGCCATCCCGATCTCTCACTTTCAGCAGCTATAACTTGTCCTTTGGCCTCGGTTCCTTCACCCGGCCGAACATGGACCACTGCGGCGTCATCATCGTTTACATCGACGAGGAATCGCTCATAGCTCTACATCAATCGCTCCGCGAACCGCCTGATCGCTCGTTGCATGCCCACCTCCTTCGCCGGTTGAAACTCGAGGGCGCCCGGGCAGTCATTATGGATATCGTGTTCAGCGATCCCGGCCCAAATCCCGAGGCGGATCGTGAATTCCTGGAAAGCCTGCGCGAAAACGGCCGCGTCGTCCTCGCTGCGGATTTCAACCCCGTAAATTCCTCTGTGATCGGCTCGGGCCCCGCCGATCGTCGGACCTTCACCGAGCCCTGGGCACCTCTCGCGGCCGCCGCCGCCAGAATAGGGCTCGACCCGATTCAACTCGATGATGATTTCACCGCCCGCCTTCACTTCCACGAGTGGTCAGAAATGGAAAATGCTCCCCGGAGTTTGAGTTGGGCGGCTGCCGAATTGCTCGACCTGCCAGTGACTCGCCAACGCGATGCGCTCCGCGCCGAGCGCTGGATCAATTATTACGGTCCGCCCGAAACCATCCCCCACGTGACCTTCGCCAGCGCCCTCAGCACCAGCACCAATGCACTCGCCCCAGGCACCTTCCGCGGCAAGGTCGTGTTCGTCGGCGCGCGCCCAAAGATCGGTAACCTCATCGAAAAACGAGATGAACTCCGCAACCCCTACCCCTCCGCCGCACGGGAGTTCGTTTTCATGCCGATGGTCGAAGTCCACGCCACCCAATTCCTAAATTTGGCCCGGCACGATTGGCTCACTCGTCCATCTCCGTGGCTGGAAGTCAACATGCTCGCCCTGGCCGCCATCACCTTCGGCTTCGGGTTGGCCAGGTTCCGGCCCCTTGCCGCTACCGCCCTTGCCTTGGTTGGAGGCATCGCGTTCCTGCTCGTCTCCCAGTTGATGTTCGTCGTCATGCATGTCTGGTTCCCCTGGCTCATCATCGCCGCCATCCAACTGCCCGTCGCCTTGCTGGGAGCCTTCCTGTTCCGTTCCCTCGATTGGATCGCTCATCGCCGCCGTCTCGAAGAGGAGCAACGGCGCGCCGACCTTCGTATCCGCGAACAGGCCGCCCTCCTCGACAAAGCCCGCGATGCCATCACCGTCCACGATTTAGAGTGGCGCCCGCTGTACTGGAACAAAAGCGCCGAACTCCTGTATGGCTGGTCTTTCGCCGAGCTCGAAGGGAAGGATCTCCGCACCGAAGTATTTAAAACCGACGACGCTCGCACCCTCGAAGCCCTGCAGCAAGCGCTCGCGCGCGGCGAATGGTCCGGTGAGTTACGACTCAAGGCGCGCGACGGTCGTGAGCTCGTACTCCATAGTCGTTGGACTCTCGTGCGCGACGATTCCGGTCACCCGCAATCTGTCCTCGTCATCAATACCGACGTCAGCGAGCAGAAAAAGCTCGAAGCCCAATTCCTCCGCACCCAGCGAATGGAGAGCATCGGCACCCTCGCCGGCGGCATTGCCCACGACCTTAACAACGTCCTGTCGCCGATCGTCATGGGCGTCGAATTGTTGAAAATCAAAGCCCAAGACCCCCATTCGCTCAAAATGCTCACCACTATGGGCTCCAGCGCCAAACGCGGCTCCGACATGGTTAAACAGGTGCTCGCCTTCGCCCGCGGCGTCCCCGGCGAACGATCCGTCCTCCAGCTCAGCCACCTCATCCGCGAAATGCAAAAGATCGTCAATGAAACCTTTCCGAAAAACATCGAGTTCGTGACCGATGTGGCTGAGATCAACCCTATACTCGGCGACGCCACACAAATGCACCAGATCATCCTCAACTTGTGCGTCAACGCCCGCGACGCCATGCCGGACGGAGGCAGGATCACCGTCTCCGCACGCAACGCCAAACTGACCTCGGCCGAGGCGGCCCGCTGGGTCGGCGCCCGGCCCATCGCCTACGTCGTGCTCAGTGTCGCCGACAGCGGCACCGGTATCCCCCCCGAGATCATTGACAAAATATTCGAACCGTTCTTCACCACCAAAGAAATCGGCAAGGGAACCGGTCTCGGCCTCTCGACCGTCATCAGCATCATCAAAAGTCACGAGGGATTCCTCGACCTGCAAACTCAAGTCGGCCGCGGAACCAGCTTCAATGTCTACCTGCCCGCTGCCGAAAACAGCACCGGGTCCGGCTCCGCCCCCATCTCCCTCAGTGATTTTCGCGGCAACGGCGAAACGATCCTGCTTGTCGACGACGAGCCCGCCTTTCTCGAACTCACGCGTAACCTGCTCACTCATTACGGATACTCCGTTCTCGCCGCCGGCCACGGGAGTGACGCGCTCGCCTTGTTCGGCACGGCGCCCGAAAAAGTTAAGGCCGTCCTCGTCGATATCATGATGCCGATCCTCGACGGGCCTGCGACCATCCGCGCCCTGCGCTCCCGGCGGGCCGATCTTCCCATCATCGCCATCAGCGGCCTGATGCAAACCGATAAGCTCACTCAAACTCTGTCCACTCTCGCCGTCGATTTCATCCCCAAACCTTGCGACACAAACCGGCTCTTGGAGTCCCTCCACAGCGCCCTCCGCAGACGCCCGATCAAGGCCGCCGCAGAATCCATCCCGACCTCAATTGCCACCGTCCCGCCGGCTGTCGTCGCCACATCCTGATAAGGCCGGCTTTTGCGCTTTTCCGCGATTGCCGAATCGCGTAAATGACGGCATGAAGATCGAAGCCCTCCACGTCGGCATGAAAACCCGCCACCCGCAATACGGTGTTGGCATCGTCAAAACCGTTTCAGAAAAAACTGCCCAGATCCGCTTCGACGAGGGAGAAAAAACCGTGGATCCCGAGCTTAGCGGCCTTGCCCCCGGCGAACCTCTCGCAACCCTCACCGGTCTCGACCTGCCACTGCCCCAGCTCATCCGCACCACTTTAGACGCCGCGCTGGATCGCCTCGGTTTCGATCGACCCGATTCGGTCGTCGATCAACTGGGCCCGCGCTGGCACAACGGCAAGGCGGTTCTTCATCCCGCCGACCCTGCTCTGCAGACCAAGGAAATTCCACTCGAAACCTTCTTTCACAAGGTGGTCGGCATACGCAACCAATTGCGCGTCCTCGAACAGAAGATCAACGCTCACGAGAAACTGAGCGACGGTGAGAAGGTCGAAATGCAGCAATACATTTCTCGCTGCTACGGTTCCCTCACCACGTTCAATATCCTCTTCCGGAATCGGGAGGACCAATTCACAAGCTGACGCCCGGATAATTCGACCCCCGCCGCGAATAGGAGCCGACCTTTGCGCGGCGCATCTGCCTGCCCTTACGCCTTGGATCGGTCTTCCAAGCCCAGTTGGCTCTGGTCCTCTTCCCGTCGCGGCGCCGCCGGTTGATGGGGCCGCTGCACCTCGCCATTCGTACCCCGCAGTCGCACCAGCGCGGGCCGCAACAATCGACCTTGAAATGTATAACCTGCGGCCACCGTCTCCTCCACCACCGCCTCCGCTGCCGCTTTCGGATCGCCTTCGATTAACTGGTGTCGCTGCGGATCAAATGGCTCCGATTCGGCGGCTGTGAAGGGCGCCAACCCCACCTTCCGCGCCGCATCCCGGCACGCCGTTTGAAAATTCCCGATCTGCTCAATCAAGGTCGGCTGCCCGGAACGCATCGCCCCAAGGTGGATCGCAAAGACGTGGTCCAGGACCCGAACCAATACTTGAATCCATTCCGATTCTGCCCGCCGCAACTTCTCCACCTCCAGCCGCAGAGTCGCCTTCTCGCCATCGTTGGCCCGCTCCATGAAGTCCGCAAACCCTTGCAACTCCGATGTCATGCGATCCGCAATCGCTTTCGATGTGGCCGAGACTTTCTCCGCCTGCGCCTGCGCCACCTGCCAATGCCCCGTCGCCGACGAAATCTGTTGAGCCACCCCCTCCAGATCCCGAATCCGCTCCACTGCATTCCCCACCGCGCGCGCCTCCGCCAGTTTCACCGCCAGCCAGTAGTCCAATAAAAACGGCAGCACCGCCAGTCCGGCGCCGCCTGTAACGCAGATCACAACAAAGAAGATTTGCCAGGAGCCCATCGGCGATGCACCCAAAGAGTGGATAAACCAACCCGTCCCTACAAGTACTGCGTCGCCCACAAAAAAGGGCCACTTCGGCAGTTTCGGTTCCAACAACTCGTGCACTGTCACGAGTCTAAGCTGAACCGCGCAATCGATTCAAGGCGCGTTTCCGTTCTCCGGCCGCCCTCTCGCGCCGCGGGGCTGAATCTCCAGTGTCTCTCCTGGCCCGGGTTGGAATACGCGAATGCGCGGGTGACGCGCCCGGATCTGTCCTGCGAACCATTGCCGCGCCGACTCGTCCCCATGACCCAAAATAACATAGCGCGGCTCCACCTGCCCCACGAAATCCATCAGATCTTCCCGGTTCGCATGCGCCGTCAGGTCAAAGTCCTTCACTTCACAACGACGTGTCAACTCACCGACTCCAGGACTGAACAGGAACGGTTTGCCTGCCACCGAACGCTTGAGCCGGCCCCCGGGCGTTTCCGGATCTGCATACCCGACAAAAAAAATCGCGTTCGACGCCTCCGTCATCATCCGCACCGCCAATTTATGCGCCGCGGTGTTTTCACTCATCATCCCAGCCGTGACCACAAATAGCCGCCCGCCCCCCAGCTTCATCCGCTCCGCCTGGTTCGGTTCCAACACCACAAGATTCAACGCCTCATTCAGTTGTAGCTGCGGATATTGACGGTTCACCCGGTGGGATTCGAGATCGTAGATCTCCGTAAACACGCGCCCAAGGCCGCCGATATACACCGGCTGCTTCTTCAACTTCCGCTCACCCATCAGTATCGACAGCAATGCCAGAATCTCCTGCGTTCGACCCAGCGCAAAACAAGGGATCAGAACCGAGCCCTTTCGCGCCAGCGCCGCTTGCAAGGCACTCGTCAACCGCCCGGTCTCCTGCTCTCGGCTGAACCCGGCCGGAACAGCTCGATTGCCTCTCGTTGTCTCCAGGATTAACACCTCCGCTTTGACGTCACCGAAACGCGCGCCTCGCAAAATGGTCTGGTCATGGAAACATACGTCCCCAGTGTAAAAAATGCTCTGCTGCCGTCCCCGCACCAGCAAACCGGCCGACCCGAGCGTGTGGCCCGCGTCAAAAAACTCCAGACTCGGCGACAGAAAGCCCGCTCGCGCTTTATGAAATGCCTCCCAATCCACCGCCCGGTTGTACCTAAACCCTTGAATCAAGGGAGCAATCTCGTCCACCTCGTCATGGCTGAACAACGGGTACTCCCGAATGCCCAGCTCGTCTCGCTGCCGCTTCATGACATTCACCGAATTATGCAGCACCCGCTCCACCAGAAAGTAGCTCAGCTCGGTCATCAGAATGTGCGCCTTGGGAAAGTAGCGCACTGCAACCGGCAGGGATCCCACGTGGTCATGATGACAGTGCGTGATGGCTATCGCGTCGCATTCCCGATTCTTCACTCGCTCATACAACGGTAGGCTGTCCCGGCCCTCTCGCTCCGGATGCACCCCCGCGTCCATCAACAGTCCGTGACCGTCCAACTCCAGGAACCAGGCACTGGCGCCAATGTCCGCATCCGGATTCAGATTCGTGATTTTCATAACGCGGGAGCCTTCTTCCTGTGGTTAAAACGAAATGCTGAGCGCAAACATATGCAAATTCAATCCGGGATTGTGATACGCCATACTTCCATTCGACATATGCTGAAACCGGTAACCTAGCCGAACGCCCGCCCACACATCCCAATAAACCCCCACATGACTGGTAAACTGCACCTGGGTTCCAAAATCCGTGTTCTCGATCACCTGTCGCGTGATCAGGGTCGGACTCATCCCTATATCGAACCAAATCGGAATTCGCTCGTAACCAAATGCGACCTCCGGGCCCAGCGTCAGCACGGCCGCGTCCTCGCCCCTCGCTCCCAGCCAGCCCACCGAACATTCCAGTCGCGTCCGTTCCGTCCAACCCCTTCCTATTTCCCAGTCCCATGGGGTCGCCCAATCCAGAAACGCCTCCGCCTGGTGAAAATCTTCACTGCGTTTGTTGGATGAAAAACCAGCGCGGCCACCGATTGACTCCAGCCCAAACCCCGATTCCCCCCACCCCTGGAGCGGACAGGTCAAACCCAGTAAAATAAATAGCACAGCAGGAATTCGGTCCATCTGAGACAAGCACGAAACCAGAAGCAGCTAACTTGACACCGGCCTGCTGCACTGGCAAGCGGGAAGCCGGGTGCCCACGGGACCTTTCGAAACGGTGCCGTTGCTACCGTCTGTCCCAGGCGCTGCTCACCGCCCCTCCCTCCGGTTTTCCCCCGGGTTGACGGGGACCCCATCACGAATTAGGCTCTCGTATCTCATGAAAGCGATAACCGCTTCGGCTTCTGGCGACGCTCCCTATCGTCGCGGATTCACGCTAATCGAACTCCTGGTCGTCATTGCCATCATCGCCATCCTCGCTGCGCTGCTGTTGCCTGCCCTGGCTCTCGCCAAGGAAAAGGCCCGACGCACTCAATGTGACAATAACATCAAGCAAATCATGGAAGCCGAACACATGTACTCCAGCGACTTCCGTGACTACCTCGCCGAACCTAACTGGAACTCCCCCTGGGCCGTGCGCGGATGGCTCTATGACGCCTCCCGCGGCGCAGTCCCGGATCTGCGTTCCGCACCCTATAACGCCAACCCAATGCTGGCCTACCAGGGCGGCTTGCTCTGGGATTACGTGCGCGCCATGGGTACTTACCGGTGCCCGTCCGAACCCACCAACACCACCGTCTGGAACCTGCGCCCCAACAAGCTCAGCAGTTACCTCGTCAATGGCGCCGTCTGTGGCTTCGGCGGTATCTCCCCTGGCTCCTATAAAGTCGGAGCGTTCCGGCAGGACGCCATCATTTTCTGGCAGGCGCTCGAAATCGATGACGGCGACTGGAACGACGGCTCCAGCAGCCCCAATGAGGGAATTACTAAACTCCACTCCTTGAGTACGTGCATCGGCGGCGTCGACGGTCACGTCGAAGCCATCAAAACACTCCGATTTTACGCCGAAGTCGCCGTCACCATAAAAAACCGCTTCTGGTGCAACCCCGGATCGGTCAACGGCCGATAGCTGCACTCTTGCCGGTTGCCCGCCTCAGAAACGGTACCCCTCTAAATGAATACGCTTGCCGCCCGCGAACTGGCGATTCTCTTATCCTTCGGATTAATCCTCTGCGCCCCGGGCTGCAGCAGGAAAGCGTCAGTCGATCGCGATTTGGATCGCGCCGTCGCTGCCCTCCAGCAACCGGGCCTTCCCGAAGCGCCTCCGGCCACGGCCCCCGCCCCGGCCACTCCGGTCCAATCACCGGCTCAGCCTGCGCCCGCAGCTCCCGACGTCGGCGAAACTCCAAAAGCGCAGATGGCTCAGGCACTGGCCGCTTACAAGAGCGGCAACCTTGAAGACGCCGTCGCCCGGTTCCAACGACTGCGGACCATCACCAGCCTCACGCCTCAACAACGCATGGCTGTTCAGGATGCCGTCGCCGCAGTTATGAACGATGTCTACGCGCTCGCAGACAAAGGTAACCCACGGGCCGTTCAAGCCCTCAAGGAATACAACGAAGCCCGGCACGCCCGCCCGAGCCAGTGACCAAAGCACCTCCCTCCCCGCGAGCTTTTCCTACCGCGAACCCTTAACGCCTCAGAAATTTCGCCACCGCCTCGGTGCGCGTGCGTACCTGCAGCTTCTCGTAAATCCGTCGGATGTAGGTATGCACCGTTTCATATCCAATTCCCATCTTCTCCGCGATTTCCTTGTACAAAAAACCCTGGCTCAGGAGATCCAGAACTTCCTGCTCGCGTTGGGATAAGTTTTCCGTCGGTTGCGCACTCGGCCCGGCGCTTTGAAAAGACTGTGTTACCAGCCTGGCAATATGGGTCGTCATCGGAGAGCCCCCCCGCTGCACCTCCCGAACCGCTTCCAACAACTCAGGCGTCTTCGTCCGTTTTAACAGATAACCCGACGCACCCGCTTTCAAGGCTCTGAAGATATTGTCCGTATCCTCATAAACGGTCAGCATCACCACGTTCACGCGCGGCACCAGTTGCTTTAACTGCCGCACGCACTCCACACCGTTCATGCCCGGCAGGTTGATGTCCATCAAAACCACCTCAGGATTGTCCTTGGGCAGGCCGACAAGCGCTTCCTCCGCGCTCCCGTAATGACTCACGCACCGGAATCCCTCCGCCCGCGCCAAAACCCGGGCCAGGGTCGTTCGCAGTTGCTCGTTATCCTCGACAATTGAAACGGTGATCGACATAGGACCTCAGTGCCCGTTCAGCGGCGCCGTCAGTCGGACCACCGCCCCTGTTTCTCCCGCAGCCTGGATCGAAAATGTGCCCCCCACATCTTCCATTCGCTTGCGCATGTTCCGCAGCCCATTCCTGGACGCCGCCGCAGCCGCGTCAAATCCCCTCAGCCCTTTTCCATTGTCCTCAATTTCCAAGGTAAAACTCCGCTCTGCCAACTGCAAACGCAGCACCGCCGCACTCGCCCGCGCGTGACGCACCACATTCGTGATCGCTTCCTTCGCCGCCAGAAAAACGTTGTGGCGTAACTCGGGAGAAATCGGCGTGGCGGGCACCTGCGCCGGCGCGTCCACCCGGTAACGCACCCCCGCGATCTGCAGGTACTCCTGCGCGTATTTGCACACGTAGTTAATCAACCCGCTCAGCGTGTCGTTGGAGGGGTTCACCGTCCAGACAATCTCATCCAGCGCCCTCGTGGTGTCCCGCGCGGTTTGGCAGATCTGTTGCGCATGGGATTCCACCTCCTCCGGCAAATTCCGATCGGCCTCCGCCAGTTCGCCCACGAGCGCGATCTGCGTCAGGTTCGCGCCCAGTTGGTCGTGCAAATCCCTCGCGATTCGGGCTCGCTCATGCTCAAGCGCCTCCTTCTGGCGCATGCCCTCCAACTCGCGGTGCAATCGCTGCGTCGAGACGTAATGCACCGAACCCACGATTCCCCCCAGCAAGACAGCACTCATAAGTCCAATAAACCACCACGTCAGATAAAACGGAGGCAACACCCGGACTTTGAGCCACGCCCCGGTCTCGTTCCATACCCCGTCCTCGTTGCACGCGCTGACTTGAAACCGATACTCCCCCGGCGGCAGCTTGCTGTAATATGCCACCGGTAAACTGCCCGCCTCCGTCTCGGTCCACCCCGTCTCATGTCCTTGCATCCGATACCGGAAGCGCGCCCGGTCTCGTCCCGCAAGGTTTAGACTCGTGTATCGAACCTCCAATCGAGCCTTGCCTGGAGCCAATACGACCTCCGTCAACGGCGGAGCGCGGAAGGAATTCGTCCGCGCCGGCACGCCTTCCACCAAGACCGACTCGATCACCACCGGCAGGCGATTCGTGTTCACTTGAAGTTGAGCCGGATCCAACCAGGCTAGCCCGCGGATCGTCGGAAACCAAAGCCGGCCGTCTGCCGTTCGGCACGCGCCCGGTTGCGAGCCCGACGCGCATTCAGCCGCCGGCAAACCATCCGCTTGATTGTACGTCCGACAAAGAACGTTCCTGACCCGTCCGTTCGCGTATTCCTCCAAACTCCGTTTCGCCGTGCGCGCCAAACCCGCGGTCGTTCCCACCCACAAATCGCCCCGGCCATCGTCCAACAGATAACCCATTGCATTCCCCGGCAACCCTTGCTCCTTGCCGAACGTGGTCCAATGCCCTTCGCCAAACCGTGCCAGCCCCCCCGAGGTCCCCACCCAGATCACCCCGTCCGCATCCACATACACCGAGGCGATGTTGTTGCTCGGCAATCCATTCGTTTTCGTATAAGTGCGGAATTTGCCCGATTCCAAACAGTTCAGCCCACCCCAGTCCGTGCCTATCCACAATCGGCCCCCGGCGTCCTCCGCAACCGCCCTCACCCCATTCGCTGACAGCCCCTCCGCCGTCGTATACTGCTTCCAGGCCTCACCATCCCACCTCGCCAGACCTCCCTGGGTCCCCGCCCAAATCATTCCAGCTCGATCTTCATACAAACACGAAATCTGCGGCTGCAAAATCGCCGATCCGGCCGCACGCTCAAATTTGCCGTCTCGCAATTGAAACAAGCCGTGACTGTAGGTCGCCACCCATACTCGACCCGCCCTATCCTCCAGCACCGCCCGCACGTAAAGGTCCAACTGGTGTAACGAATACTCTTCCATGCTTCCAGCATTCCAGTGGCCTACCCGCTCCCCGTTGTAACCAATCCAAACACCGTTTTTTTTATCCGGTGTGGCGCTTTGCACGGTCGAACCCAATGAACCCTCCGTTACACCAAAAACCTGCCGCTTCACCCGATTCAGGCCGCCCCCGTCTGTGCCTACCCATAAACATCCCTCCCGATCCACCAGCAAAGACCAAATGTAACTGTGCGATAAACCAGATATCCGAGACGCCACGCCGTCTCGGTCGAATAACCACACCCCATCCCCGTACGTCCCCACTATCAGGTTCCCTTCCAGATCTTCGCAGGCTGAAGACACATGCACATCGCTCCGCCAGGGATATGCCCAAGCCGCCTCGCCCACCGGCAAACCGCCTTGCCACCGCTCGATCCGTCCACGCCCCAGGCGCCAAAATCCTCCCGCGCGACGCGAAAGCAAGTAGTCATTCCCGACCGCCAACTCCCGCGCCACCGGCAAGTCCGCCCCCTTCGGAGCCGTCAACGGGCCCACCGCCATCAAACTCCAGTCCGTCCCAACCCACAGCATCCCGGTCTCGTCGACCACCAGCGACCGGCAAAAACTCGGACGATCAGCGCCAATCCTCCAGACATCCACCTTCTTGTCGTTGTAGCGGCCCAACTGCCCGTTCGCTGTATAAAGCCAAACCGATCCAACCCCATCCTGACATGCCGCCATCAGCCGCCCTTCAATGGTCCCCTGACCAATATCCACTCCCACCACGGAGCCATCCTTTCGGGCTAAAACAATGCCGGCGTTTTCAGTACCGATCCACAGGTTCTCCCCTGCGTCTTCGAAAAGCCTGAACACACGGCTGCTGCTCAGCCCGCGAGTGTTGCTTTCGTCAAATACGGTAAACCGATCCCCATCGAATCGCGCCAAGCCGTTTAAGGTACCTGCCCACATGTACCCGTCCCGCGCCAAAGCCAGTGTCAAAACCGAGCTCTGGGGCAACCCGCGGTCCGTGCCGAACACATCCACCGTAAAACGCGTTCCTCCCGCCCCCAAAACTCGCAAGGCCAAGGCCCAAATCAACGCCCCGACAGCCAGTTTTCCAAGCCTGCTTTGCGACATATCCGCATTATCGAACAGCGCCGAGGGAACACCAATACCGCCCCTAACGGAAGCAGAAACCGAGTGGACCGGCCAGGCGATGAACCATTTGCCGCGTCAGAGTGCGCCAGACGCCTTGTCTAATCTGCTTCCAGTTCCGGGACAAGTGTTCTCGGGCAACCGGGTAGCTCACTCCCCGGCTATCATCAAACTGCCGCCTTCCGCCTCTCCAACGCCACGTTTTGGAGGCCAACCCAAGCTGCGTAGATTCTTTCACCCCCACTTGGCCTTGTTCGGGGCGGGGACGGCAAGGTGGCAAGCATTATGCTCCGTGCTGCTGAATGAACCACACGTTCGTAACGAGCTGAGAAACCGTTACTCAAATTAATCCCATGAACCTCCGACCCCAGGCCACAAACCAAACCCAGGAAGCCCCGCAGGCCTACCTCGCCCACGTCGCAACCTTGTCCTCAAATCCGACCAACGCCATCAAGGCTCCCTTGCCCTCTTTGCTTATCGCCACCTCCGAGGTCGCCAAAGAAGCGCGACGCAGCCAGCGCAAAGCCACCACACTCCATGGCATCCGCGAGCTCTCCTCGCCCCTTTCTGACTAACCCCAGGATTTCGCTTTTCGTCTCCTTCTTCGCGCCTCCCGGCACCTTGTGCCGGGAGGCGTTTTTTCCTATGGGCAGTTCCCGCCGATCTCTCCCACTCCAGCCTCGGTTATAAGGCTGCCAACACCCCTCGCATAAAGGCCAACGATTCCGTCACACCCGGAACCGGCGCTTTGCCGTTCGCCTCGTACTCCAGCGCAACGTGGTACGACCACTTCAGTTCCACCAATGTCCGCAAAACGCCCGCAATGTCGATGACCCCCTTCCCGACCTCCGTCGGCTTTCCTTCCGCCGTGGCCGTCGTCACGTCTTTCATGTGGAAATCGTAAAGCCGCCCCGCACATTTGCGAATCGCTTCCATAGGGTCCAGACCCAGGCGAACCGTGTGGCCCACATCGATGCAAACTCCCAGTCTCGTATCCCGGCCTTCAATTAATCGCATCACGTCAAACGGAGACGGATAATGCTTGTCTCCAGGCCCATGATTGTGAATCGCCACGCGGATTTCCTTGAATTCGCGTGCAACCCGTTCGACCTCAGGCAAAGCCTCCACCTCCGGGCTACAAACAATAGTGGGTATCTCGGCATCTTTGGCATATTCAAAGGCCTCGCGAATCTGCACCGGATCATTCTTGAGGTAAATCACGCCGCACCCCATTAGCGTAAGTCCGGCCGCTTTCAGCCTCTGACTCACCTCGCGCCGTTGCTCGGGGCTACTCTTCAAGGGGAGGTGCATATCCTTCAAAGAGATATACTTAACTCCCGCCGCTACCGTCATCGCAATCGCCTGCTCCAGGCTGAACTCCCGCCACGTATAGGACGTCACACCCACTTTTAAACCGTCGAACGACGGCCGCTCCAGCTTGACGGGACCTCCCTCAGCCACAATTCCATTAAGGCCCACCAGGGCAGCGCCGCCAGCCAACCCCGCTCGTAGAAACCCCCGCCGACATGTCTCTCTCGGTTTGTTCATAACTCACTCCCAGCATTCTAGAAGCCCACAGCAGCACGCAAGCGAATATCCCGGTTACGGCCCCCGGAGCTAATGCCCGCCAAACGGTCGAATGCCTGGTCAACGCCCCTCGCCAAACGCGTTTTTTTGCGTGCCTAACCGCGCATTCAAGGTTATCTCATGTCCATGACAATTTGGCTCCTGGGTATTTTGCTCATCGCCTCCGTCGCTGCCCTGGGTTATCGGCAGGGTGCGATTCGAGTTGCGTTTTCCCTGGTCGGCATCCTTCTTGGAGCCCTTTTGGCACCGCCCCTCGGCCGCTTGATCAAACCCCTCCTTTCCATCCTCGGGCTCAAGAACCCTGTGCTGCTTTGGCTATTTGGACCCATCGTCGTGTTCATCATCATTTCCGCCATTTTCAAAATCGCCGCACTAACCGTCCATCAAAAGATCGACGTCTTCTACAAATACAAAACGGGCGATCTCCGGCTCGTACTCTGGGAGCGCCTCAATCACCGCCTCGGACTTTGTCTCGGCCTTGTCAACGGAGTTGCCTACCTCATCCTCATCGCGTTTCTCGCCTACGCCCTCAGCTACTGGACTTACCAGATCTCCAGCCCGGATAACGACCCGAAATCCATCCGCCTCCTCAATCGCCTCGGCTCGGACATGTACGCCACCGGCTTCGCCAAAGTCGCCACCGCAGTCGATGGAATTAATCCGGCTTACTACGACGCCGCCGATGTCGCTGGCCTCATCTACAATAATTCCCTCCTCGAGGCCCGCCTGTCCCGTTACCCCGCTTTCCTCGGTCTGGCAGAACGACCCGAATTCCAGGACATGGGTCACGACAAGGACTTTTCCGAAATGCGCCAGAGGCGCGACCCCATTGGCAATGTCCTGAATCACCCGAAAACTCAAGCCGTCGTCGACAATCCCGATCTGCTGCGCGCCGTTTGGGCCGCGCTCATTCCTGACGTCAAAGACCTTCGGTCCTTCCTCGAAACCGGTAAATCCGCCAAATATGACGACGAAAAAATCCTCGGCCGCTGGGTCTTCGATCTCAGCTCCGCCGTGGTCCTCGTCCGCCATGCCCGGCCTAACCTGCCAGCCTCCGACATGCAGAAGCTCAAGAAATGGATGCTCCTCATGTTCAATACCACTTCCGTCGTCGCCATGACCGACCATTCTCTCCTCGTCAAAAATCTGCCCCGGGGTACCAATCCCAATGACCGTCAAACGGTTCAAGGCCAGTGGAAAAGTGCGGACGGCAAATACCTCCTCAGCCTCAGCGACGGCAAGGGCGAAGTCACCGCCACCGTGGAAACGGATCGCTTAAGTATGATCCTGGGAAACCAGGAGCTGGCTTTCGTAAGGGAAGACTGAAGAACCCAACCTCGGCGCCAAGCCACTCTCCCGAAACCCGCCGAATCCACCCCCTGCGCTGCCTACTGTTGGATGGAAAAGTTGGCCTGTCGCACCCGGGGCGCTTGCAAGCTTTCGAGCGTTTGAAACAACGCACCCGCTTGGAGCGCGTTCGAACCTTTCGCGTACGATAAATCGCCCGGAGGCATCACCGTCGCC